>Ga0247810_10000420_pt1 | contig 47734 bp, 49 predicted proteins | sample UWRJL119311C1_FD_179918 | JGI IMG/M metagenome (GOLD analysis project Ga0247810, IMG submission 179918) | Plant litter microbial communities from Arlington Agricultural Research Station in Wisconsin, United States - UWRJ-L119-311C-1 | ecosystem: Environmental > Terrestrial > Plant litter >...
AACATACAACAGTAGGGATTCGCTGGTGGTCACCCACCCAACTACTAGTCTACCGATCTGAGGCTTGTGTATGGCAGAGCGGACGGGATGCCCAATTCTCCTCAGTCTATGGTCGTATGTATCAGTCCTTAGGTAGGCTTGGGTTATATAGCTAATAGAAAAAGGGCTGGCTTGGATCCTAGTCCAGTAGCAAGAAGTACAATATTGGTAAATAGACATGATATGCGTAGGAAGTTTGATTGAGCGGCCATGATATCGAGGCTATTAATTACATGTTCCTGTTTATACGCAGAACTGTATATTTCCGCTGATGGTCGCTTTCCAAGCCCACCTTAGACAATTAATAATCCAGCCAACGTTTAAGATTCATTAATTCCTCTATCATGGTAAGTCTTTCTGCTGTTACTTAACAGTATGCATATTAATAATCATAACAATAATACAAGATCTCCGGGCCTGAGGCGCCATATCGCCAACGAAAGGAGGTTTAAGGTTCAAGCTAGAGCGAGTGAAGTTACGCACGACTGCACCAAGAGGACTAATCCCGAGCCTAGGCTTTGCGGTACAGCTGGAGGGGGAATGTGTCACCTGAGAAGGACTGCTTGACTCGGGGGGGAAATAGATGGACGGACGCTCACCCAAAATGGTGGTGGTGGTGGCAGATATACTCTACTTCCAGCGCAACCCAAACAACATATTCCCTCAGCACCACCACCACCACCACCACCACCACCAACCGTGATTGATTGATTGATTGATGTTCTGAGCTGCCAAGCGATAAACAGGTGGACTGCGTTGGCCAAGGTCAGCATTAAACCCAGGTACGTCACTCTTTATTTATCACAAGCTCGCCTAAAACCAAGGCGTCTGGCCGTGGTGGTGTTTGTGCCTGGCCCAGGGTCCGAATCTCCAATTCCCATGCCACCACGTTTCTTGTTGACCCTTTGACCCTTTTGACCTGTTTTCCAATCCCCTTCACCGACATCTCCTGGCTGTTCACAACTTAGCATTGCATTGTTGGTGTTGTGAATGCCAGCCACAGCTCCACAAACTCTCCTCTCAACTCAGCTCAACCTCATCCCTTTCTCCTAGCAAGTGCGAGATCTAGAGAACGCCCTGCTCACCATGGCTGCCAGAATCCTCAAAGATAACGGCTTCGAGCTGTCCGATAGTCCCCAACCGCTCGCAGAAAGCCCGGAATCGCTTCATCCAGGCCAGCATCCATCTATAGTGAATGTGCCTGTCACACCGGGCATTCACCTCGGGGAGTACTCTTCAGCCAGCCCGACATACCACGGCAGACCAGCAACATCCTACTTCTCCCACAACATAACCAGCATGCGCGAAGTCATGTCTCCATCCGAGACAGGAAATCCTCATACCGATCAAGAGATCCTGCGCAAGATCAGCCAGGGCGGAGGACGTGCCCGAAGCGAATCAATTGTTGATCTGGACCCAAAGACTGCGAACCCCGCGCTCGGCCTTAGTGGGGGGATCATTTCTGCAACTTTCTGTATACCACACTCGCTGCAGCATAGAAAGGGACAAGAATGGGTAGGTGGAATCAACGCAACTTGGCCATTCGATGCTAACTATTTCTATAGGGGTTAAACTCTCGGCGCGGCACGTCTGCACTATACGACTCCTTCACCCATCTTGCCTCGAGCAAAAGCCCTTGGAACCACACACTGGTAGGATGGACGGGGGAAATCCTCCCTTCAGAGGACCTTACGCCACCGGATACTCCTCCTGCCACGACCACAATCTCTCGAATGGCACCCTTAAATAAATCCTCGGCCCCGATACCACTAGATAACGATGTTAAACCAATACTCGACACCCCGAGTGAAGGACTGTGGATCAGCAAGGAAGACCAAGGACGGTTGGAACGGCAATTGGCACAAGACAAGAATGGCCGGACGGTCCCAGTTTGGCTGTCGGATGAGAGTGACACAAGCAAGGACGGGGCATTATGTTTGAAAGACCAGGCCCGGTGGAGAAGATTCGCTGAGCATGAGCTCTACACCCTCTTCCACTACAAGCAGCATGAACCTACAGATGGTCGAGCAGAGCGAGATTCATGGGCTGATTACTATCAACTCAATCTGAAGTTTGCAAAGAAAATCCTCGAGATATATAAACCGGGAGATCTCGTTATGATTCATGACTACCATCTCCTCTTACTGCCACTGATGCTTCGACAACGAGTTAAGCATATGAACATTGCATTCTTCCTGCATGTTCCATTCCCTAGCAGTGAATTTCTGCGATGTCTACCCCGAAGAAAGGATATTTTGGAGGGGGTTTTAGGCGCAAATCTGGTTGGCTTCCAGTCGTACAGCTACTCTCGCCACTTCACTTCCTGCTGTTCCAGAATTCTTGGATTTACTTCGGACAGCGTAGGAGTCGATGCGTATGGAGCCAAGGTGACGGTGGGCGTCTTCCCTATCGGTATTGATGCAGCCTCCGTGGAGAACATGGCGTTCGACAAACATATCGACCAGCAAGTGATTGACCTGAGAAAGATGTATGAAGGAAAGGCAATCATAGTCGGAAGAGATCGTCTAGATAGTGTCAGAGGTGTTGCACAAAAGCTGATGGCTTTTGAGAGATTCCTTGACATGTACCCAGAATGGCGTGGAAAGGTTGTTTTGATTCAAGTTACCAGCCCGACTAATGTGGAGGAGGAGAAGGAGGATTCGGGAAACAAAATTGCCAACAAGGTCGCGGAACTGGTTACCAAGATAAATGGGCTCTACGGATCTCTTTCATTCTCACCCGTTCAGCACTATCCCCAGTATCTCTCCCAGGATGAATACCTGGCACTCCTCCGAGCTGCTGATATCGCACTAATCACGAGTGTTCGAGATGGTATGAACACTACAAGTTTAGAGTATGTGGTCTGTCAGAAAAATGATCACGGGCCGCTCATCCTCTCCGAGTTTTCTGGCACTGCTGGATCTCTCAAGGATGCTATTCACATCAATCCATGGGATCTTACTGGTGTCGCAAGCAGTATTCAATATGCTCTGACTATGTCTACCGATAAGAAGAGGGCCATGCACCTCAATCTCTATCATCATGTCACGACCAAAAATGTTCAGAGCTGGACGGCTAGTTTTATTAAACGTTTGCTGCATGTTCTAAGTTCGAGCAACAGCGTAATCTCCACCCCTCTCTTGGACAGAGCTATATTACTTTCAACATACAGAGCAGCAAAGAAGCGCTTGTTCATGTTCGATTATGATGGAACATTAACTCCAATTGTCAGAGATCCAGCAGCTGCTACTCCTTCCGAGCGCATCATTCGCACTCTCCGAACACTTACGGCGGACCCTCAGAACGCTGTTTGGATCATCAGTGGGCGTGATCAAGAGTTCCTTAGCCGATACCTGGGGGACATTCCCGGTCTTGGCTTCAGTGCTGAACACGGGAGTTTCATGCGTCACCCAGGTAGCGCGGAGTGGGAGAATCTCGCGGAAATATACGACATGGGGTGGCAGAAGGAGGTCATGGAAGTTTTCCAGAAGTACACCGAATTGACTCCTGGTATGCTAATACTTCCTTAACAGACATTGACTTGCTAACTCATTTCAGGTTCTTTCATTGAGCGTAAGCGGTGCGCCCTTACGTGGCATTACCGCCCATCCGATCCCGAACTTGGTGCAAAGAACGCTCGTGAATGCCAGCGTGAAATGGAGAAGACCATTGGCAAGAAATGGGAAGTGGAGGTAATGGAAGGCAAGGCCAATCTTGAAGTGCGACCAACCTTTATCAACAAGGGTGAGATCGCTAAGAAACTAGTTCATAACTACGGTCAAGAAGTTGGTCAGCCGCCTGAGTTTGTCTTGTGTCTCGGCGATGATTTCACCGACGAGGACATGTTCCGTGCCTTGAACGGTAGCTCTTTGGATCCTGAACATTGCTTCACTGTTACTGTTGGTGCTAGTTCGAAAAATACACTTGCTCACTGGCATCTATTGGAGCCCGCGGATGTCATCACCAGTGTCGCGTTACTCAATGGAGAAGATGCCAGTTTTGCTGATCTCGGTCCCCTGGCCATCGTCGACGGTCGAATTCCAGAGACAGCCCCTGGCGGCGTGATCCTCGACGAACTACCAGGAGGCAAGCTATAATACTCTTCAGAAAGCTTTACCGTGAAGGATTGGCTCCTCTTTGATGGCTAGCATGCTTTTTTCTTCTTTTTCAAGTACATACAGGCGTGAATATATAGCAGGTGCGGTACAAATAAGCGTTCGGCTGATAGATCTGGGCGGTTGCATAGCAGGTGGGATATTGCTCATGAGAAACATGGCATTTATGAAAGAATGGACACAAGATATATGGGAACCATGAACAGGGCCGTTTTTGAGCGATAGAGCTAGATTTAGTTCCCTTTCTGTGGATTGAGGTACCTGCGAAGGAAATATTAGATTTTACCCATTTAGCAACCTGAACATAAATCTGATGTTACGTTTTCCTTGAAAGTTATCGGCTCAGTATTTCAAGTCTACATGTGCACAGCCAATTTGCACTTTGGGGCGTGCAAGCACTTGTGTTAAGATATGGTAACATAGTAACAACGCACTCATCAACACCCCCAACTATTCCTACCCTCCTAGGCTTAGATCGCTTAGACAGGTGAAACTAGCTTGCGGCTATCGTGTAAGTCGCCAACACCCACTATCATGGCGAGACGGCTTCATACATGTCCTGCTTCCGAATATAGACAATATAACTTTGCTTGCATCTAATGATTTTACAAATGTGAGCTACGCGTCGTCTCGTTTGTGTTCACATTATCTTGTGTTAATTTCTAAACGCGAAATAGAACAACCAATGCCTTATAATTATAGCAACAGAAACGCATGTCTCCAGCTAATCAAATCCACTAGTCTTGGTTGTACAAGAGTAAGCCGGTGCAACTATGAGGAACCACACCTGCAAATCAAAAGCTGTGCAGGAGGCCGCTGTCGTGACGTGGTCCTCTTTTAGGCGAGATTTGTAAATTGTTCATCACCATTTCAATGTGAGCTCAGTTTGTTTAGCTATCGTATAGTATCATCAACTTTATATGTGCGGTCCCCCCAGGCATGAGATGATGATATAAGCCTCTTGCCTGGTTTCCCCTTCAATCTCGAATCGAGCTGACTTCAGCGCTAGCTTCTCGTGCTGTTTCATCTACAGGCCGCTGCAATATCGGCGAATTAAGCCGACATGAATGGGGACCCGTCTCCGGGGCTGTGGTTGCATGAGGCTTACCAGTACTCTTCTGTAGATCTCCCAGCGAGAACGCCATGTACAGCGGAACCAAGATTTGCTTGCTTCGAGGCGGGGGGCTGAGGAAACCTGGGCGGCTGGACGGTCAGAATGTGGCACAGCAGTCGAACCATCCATTCATGCGTCGTCGTTCGTTTAACCGTCCTACCTTTTCTACACGACGCTTTCTCCGTGGCTGCAGCTTTTATTTAAGGATTATTTTAGGGTTGGGCCCGGGGAGACGACCATGTATAACTCCCGTGGGGAAGCCCGATCGTGAGATGCAGCCTGGAACGTCTTCCCTTTTCTCTTCCAAACCTCGCCGTCGTTAGAAAGGGATACCAGAGAAAGTTTGATAACTTTCTTCCACTCGTTTAGCAAAGATGCAGTTTGGATCGCGATTTGCTCGTTTCGTCGTGACTTTACTGGTCTCTTTTCATGTGCAGATAGGTTCGTGGTACCCAGCATAACACCAAGTCTGGTGTTGACGAATACTAATATTCTCGCCATCTTAGCTTTCTGTGCTGAGGCTTCTTCAACAACTGTCGGATTTTCAAATACTACTGCGGCTATCACGACAGCGCCTAGTGCAACGGGAGCGTGTTGTTTTGTTGTTCAAGATACAGTTAGTGAAGTGTACTGGGAGAGATTGAGGACTGGAACGCAGTACTGGGTCATTAATGTGACCTCTATCGTATGACCCTCCTCCATTGATTATAACTTTCTGTCAAGAAACTAAAGTCGTTTCCAGACCACTTACCTCACGCCCTTTTCGGATTCCACTGTCACTAATTACAAGACAAATGTATACACTTCTAACGCTACTTTCCTTACCTCTACAGAGGAACCTTTGAATCCAGTGTCTTTGTATCCAAACGGCGCTGAAATTACACCCGCTCAATCTGTCCTCGCACTCTGGACTAACTCCGCTGGAGTGGTCCAAACGACTGGGAACTTCACGCACGATACGACACCGGTGTTCATCTCCTCTGGACAAGTGCTTCCTACAAAAACTGATGTCGTAGTGTCAACAGGAGCAACTGTTGTGTAAGTCTACTCCACTCGCACGCTTGCAACTTAGTTAATCAGAATTCATTAGTGCCTCACCAACACCGTTCTGGGTATATTCCACCATTCGAATTATCACAGCGGATGCCGTAACAAACGGCAAAGGTGAAGCAGTATGCGGCACGACCTCGTCAATCCCAAACAAAATCGTTACCCTTTCGTCAGTTTCAACATCAGAAATAATCTCAAGGTTTACAGATACGCGCACCTTCGAAACGACGTTATATACATCCGTAGATGGCGGCTTCATCTCAGCTACCAAAACGACAAATATCACCTCCACCCACACAGGTACTCTCACCCAAAACTCTTACATTCCTACCGCCACATACACTTCGCTCTCGATCGGACCAACGTTCACAAGTATCAATAAAAACGCGGAGGCGTATTTTGGGAGTAAAAAACAAGAGGGGGTAGTAATTGAGCTGAAAACGCCATATATCCACATTCCAAATAGGACACTTAGTGACGCTGATGGCGGATTCTTCTGTTCTGAAGGGGAAGATACATCAAATTATGGCGCTCCTGTTCAAGAGGTATGCTCTAATTTTTCAGGTTCATCAAATCCGCACGTATGCACTACTGACAATTTACAGCTCATCGACTTCCTGGCCAAAGACCCTTATTATGTCTCGCTATATCCTAACATCGGAGCTTGTCTTCCAGCAGCGCCCACGGTTACTGAAACTTGTACTGCTATACCTGCTCCTGCCTTTCAGTGTAAGTTAGGTTCATTTTTGATTTCTCACTCGTGAACGTGTGTTTAAGACCTGAGTACTAATTCAATCTTAGTACCTGGAGGCGACTTGACTGATGGAACTGTTGTAATCGTCACACCTAGCGTTGCACCACCAGTTGAGCAAACCCAACCTCCTGCTGTTCCAGCGCAGCCTACACCACAGCCGCCTGCATCTCCAGATCCAACTCCGAACAATCCAGCTCCAGTTGTGCCAGCCCCAACGGGCGAGCCGGCTCCGGCGCCCAATAACCCACCTCAAAATGCTAATCCACCGCAAAATAACAATCCTCCTGCAAATAATAACCCACCGCAAAACAACAATCCTCCTGCAAATAACAACCCACCGCAAAACAATAATCCTCCTGCAAATAACAACCCACCGCAAAACAATAATCCTCCTGCTAATAATAGTCCACCGCAAAACAACAACCCGGCTTCCCCAGCAGAACCCAACACACCAGGTGTTGTTGCTCCTGCTCCAACAACTGGTGCGGATGCTCCAGTCACCAATAATCCAGTATCCAACCCGTCGGGAGAAACTCCAGCGAATAACGCCCCAGCAGGCACGCCGTTAGGAGGGTCCACGGATTCAACACCGCCAGAGAACAACGCTGCCTTGCCGGACGATTCTTCATCCCCAGGTCGTCCGGCGGATAACGACGTTGCAGGCATAGTCGCCTCGATCATCGGTGCCATCCCCAACAAACCTGCGGATACACCTTCTCCCGAACCAGGAAGCAACGGCTCGCCAAACTCCAATCCAGCTGAGAACAACAACGTTGAGGCCTTGCCTGGAACAACCACCCTGATCTCCGGAACGCTGAACGTGGTGCTTCCCGGCTCCACAGCCGTACCTCTCAACCCGGCTCTAACAGGCTTGGAAGGCGAAACTACGGTTGTCGGAAGTCAGACCTACGTGGTAATATTCAACCCAACCAGCGTACCGGTTTCGACGCCCACGGGTTCTGGGAGCTCGAATACTTCGATACCGTTACAGATCACTGGGTCCGCAGTGAGAAGCAGGCAAGGCTTTTTTGGATGGTTCTTTGAAGCCATGGGCGTGATTATAGCGATAATATATTTGTAGACACAATAGTTCTATAGCATAGATAATGAGAAACGAAAATCAAATCAGAACAAGGCTTTTGTGCTTGAGCTCTAAATTATGTGGGAAGTGAAGAACGTGCTTCCCTGAGAATAGAGACGCGCGTTGTCACGAGATGAATTTTATACAATCTGATCTTATGCTCTTTCCCTGTCCCATCACCCTGCCGTCCTATTTGTGGTTTCCTATGCTCCTCTAGCATTTTTCTACAGAGCCCTCACAGAGCGAGTGGAACCTGAACGTCTTGGTCGTCGCCGTTGTTTGTTCGCTCATCATAGAATTTGATGCTTGCGATTCAACCCCTTCGCTACACCATGGTTATCGCTAGCTATTCAAAATCTCGAAGCCTAAAAGCTAAAGCGCGACAACAGATGAGAAATGCACTAGGCACAATCTCTAGATACTCCGTGAGCTGACAACGGTAGGGCTATACTCGATTCTGAACCGGAACTTGAACAGGTCCCGACATCTCTTCTCCAGTTATATCAACGGGTGCAAGTCACTAGCAGAGTGCTCATGGCTCATCCAGTATTGAACCATCTTCCCAGCTGGTGAAGCGTCTGCTTTAAAGGCTACGGGATTGCAGCTCCAGGCTCTGCAGCCTGTTCGTCGTCTACTTTCGACTCAGCAGACGCAACTTGCAACGCTTGAAGCCGATCTGCAAGTTGTCTACACTTTCCCGATGAAGGCCCTTGGGCGGCTGTGTATCCAGTCAAAGCTCGATTATACATTATCATTGCCTTGTCTTTTCGGTTAGTTTTCGCGAAGAGGTCACCCAACGCAAACATGATGTCTAACGCCGGTAAATAAGTCGACACAGTTTCCAGGCCCAGAAGATTCTCATAGCCTTGCAGCGCCTTTTCGTACATCTTCTCGGCTGCAGCTATCTTGTCTTGCATAGCGTAGAGCATGCCCAAGTTATTGACAGTATCAAATATTGATATATCGTTTAGTCCAAGTGCCTTTTCATTGCGTTGGAGCGCCCGAATATACATGTTCTCGGCTTCAACCAGCTTGCCCTGCTTAGTATAAAGAGCGCCTAGATTATTAACTGTGTTTAATGTTAATGTATGATCTGGGCCAAGTGCCTTTTCATTGACTTGGAGAGCCCGATTATACATATTCTCAGCTTCAGCCAGCTTGCCTTGCATAATTAAAAGCTTGCCTACATTATGAATTATACTTAGTGTTGATAAATAGTCCGGTCCAAGTGCCTTCTCCTTTCCTTGGAGCGCCCGAATATACATGTTCTCAGCCTCAGCCAGCTTGCCCTGCTCAGTATAAAGAGTACCTAGCAGCTGAACTGTTCCAAGTGTTGATATATGGTCCGGTCCAAGTGCCCTTTCCTCTTCTTGGAGCGCCCGAATATACATATTCTCAGCCTCAGCCAGCTTCCCTTGCATAAGAAAAAGGCTGCCTAGATTATTAACTGTATTTAATGTTAATATATGTTCCGGTCCAAATGCCTTCTCCTTGCCTTGGAGAGCCCGAATATACAGGTTCTCAGCCTCAGCCAGCTTGCCCTGCTTAGTGTAAAGAATGCCTAAACTATTAACTAAATTGAATGTCGATTTATGGTCTGGTCCAAGTGCCTTCTCTTTGCCTTGTAGCGCCCGGACATACATTTTCTCGGCCTCAGCCAACTTGCCTTGATTAAGGAAAAGGTTTCCGAGATTGTAAAGAGCCCAGTACAATCCGTCCACATCTAACTTATAATCTACTATAAAGATGCTCTGTCGTGTCGCATGCTGAAGAAGTCGCTGTTCTAAGAGCCACCATTCCTTTTCATCTCTACTAGGAACTTTTGATCCCACGCACGTCAAGGCCAGACGTGCAAGGCTCTCGTCCCACTCCTTATTGAGCATAAACATCGTCCATGAGTGGACACAACTATGCAAACTGTACCCTCTAGGCCCGACTTGCTGCTGAAGAGATGGTTCTAAATCAACTAGTCCGAAATTACGTAGTAGAATGATAGCTTCATTAAAGTTCAGTTCGTCCTTCGTGACCTTCTGTATCAACTCATCTGTAGAGTTTGCTTGTTCAAGAGGGGCGAACCAAGGGTCCCGTTTTGTAGTTTTTGCTTTTTCAAGGAGGCCAAACCATAGGTCCTGTTTGTCAAAGTATGCCCATAGCTTGAGTAGTTTTGCTGATGCCCCGTTTTGCTGTTGGATCCGATCAAATGTGATTTGCCATGTTGTATACAATGTTCGATCTTCTTAAGAACTTAATTGAGGGCTTGTCATCTGAAGCTTTAACCATGACGTCTTGTAGAGCTGAAGATATTCCGAGAAGCTCGTGTTCAACTGCTCGAGATATGCCCCTGCCGTGGATAGAGCGAGTGGTAGGCCATCTAGTTCCTTAACAAGTGCTATGGCATCAGGGTCTACCTTATTAGTATTGTTTTGGCTTTTGCTATCAAATCATAACAACATACCCTTTTCAATACCCTTACGTCCTGACAAGTTAGACACAATCTCAAGACCTTCTCTAACATCTGGCAATTTCTGAATAGGAATTCGTTCACCGTGCCTGACTTGCGATGACCGTGTTGTGATGATGATTGAGCCATGATCAGACCGTGGGAGAAACTGACGTATATCGACCGCCGAACCGTCAGGATTGTCAGGCGTCTTAGGGTTATCCAAATTATCATAGATCAGTAGCCACCTTGTGTTCTGCGGCAAGTCGAACCAGTCTTTGACTGCACTAACAACTTGACTAAGGTCTTTATCCTGGTCAACGCTTAATAGAGCACTAGTTGAAGGATGATGCCTCAGCACCTGCTGAATGACGTCCCGAAAGCTTAGCTTAAGAGAGTTCTCATCATTTGCGTTTAACCAGAAGATCCCTGTATACCTCTCCTTGTGCCGTCTAGCATATGCTATAGCTAGCTGAGTCTTTCCCATGCCCCCAAGACCATGTAGGACGACACAAGATCGACTACTGTGACCGTGAAGTAGCTCGTACATCTTTAGCAGTTCCTTCTCTCTAGCAACAAATTGTGTGGTTTGGGGAAATGACACGAGGTCGAGCCCTACGGTAAACTGTTCGAAATCGACACCTGTAACATTCAGCTCGCTTTAATCAGCTTCTACACAAATAACATACCCTTGTTCAACTTATGGATATTCTCCTCCAACCGCCGGAATGCTTGGTCTCTGCTCTCTCCGTAAATTAGCACCATTGAAACATCAAAAATCCCGATCAAGCAGTACACTGCATCTTCTTCGATCGTAGTCTTACGGTACTTTGCCCAGGACTTCCGCTCCCTGATGCTGAAATTTGACAATACATCACCTCGGAGAGCATTCTTCTCAATGCCAGTAATCTCGTGTATCTTAGACTCAAGCGACAATTTGCTCCCAAGCCGCTCACCCTCCGAGCTGAAAAAGTCAACCACCCTTGGTGCGATAAGTTCTTGAAGTGTCCAGCCTCGAGTGAACCATAGACTCTCTCTGAAAGCCTTTTCCCATACCGGCTGGCCATCTACTCCGGTATCTGATTTTGAGACATCCGAAAGATAGACGTAGCAACGCGTAGCATTCTGATACCACCGAAACATGGAATTGATCGCCGCGCCGAGCTCGACCGCATTTCTCTTGTCAATACAGCAAGTGTCTACCCAGAAGTATCTCAGTCCGTCAGCTGCAGCCTGCTTCGCGCAGAACTGTATCTTCCCCCACCCAGCCTTGTTCATAGTTTTGCTCATGTCCGCGTTCACTTCCATATCCTGGAACACGACCTCTTCCTTTCCCCATGTATGAGAGAGTATTGCATAGGCAGGGGCATTGCTGCTGGTAGATTCACGAAAAACGATCTCGCCGTCCGGTTTGAGCTGCAAGAGGCGTATCTGAGCCATAGGTAGCGACTTACAAGAGATTGCGTAGCAACCGCAACTCGTGTGACTCAATCGGCATATCAGTATAAAGGTTGCAAGCTAAAGATTGACAGAATGCTAGCAGGTACTAAAAGGTAGAATCGTTGAAAGATTATGCGGGGTGTGGTTCTCAAGCCCTGCCCACGAGGTTGCATCGTGGCGCAGGTTGGCCACTTGAATGGCAAGGGCAGACGACACGAAAGTGCGCTCGATGTCACTGCCATATTCAAACCAACGCACTATACACTGGACTATCAGGCAAGTTACTCATCACTCTTGAATTACCGCAAGCCATTTGAAGTCTTGCGTAGCCAGCTGAAGGTACCAGGTGACGAAACAGGTAATGAAGACATTGGTAATCAATTGAAAAGAATCTGGCAAACCCAGTATACTCGTAGCGTATATTCCCCTTCTAATTGGTCAAACAGATCATTATTTGGCAGTGAAATCAGCTAGCACAGCATATTCTATCTCAGCTGCTGCTAAAAAGAGTGCTCTATTAACCCCACAAGACCTAATCTTTTCACGCTCGGCCGGACTCGCTCATTCCAGCCACATCAAACTGAATACATTGGGAAGCTTGGTACAGTTTTCATCTGGCATTGCACTATACTGTTAGGCTCCTGAATTTCGAAGAGCTTTCGGTGTGGACAACAGAATAGAGGTTTATATATCAGGCAACAAATTATGCGACAAGCAAACGAACTAAAAGAGTGTGCAACACCTTCAGGTTTCATTCATGGCAGTGAGGGCTCTGTAGATCAATAGTGAGAGACTCGTTCAGCAAAGGTTATGAAGCTGAGCACTGACGAGGCGAATATCTAGATGCGAAATTGAATTTAGTGTTTCGTACTTTGGTGGTTTCGTACTTTGGTGGGTTTCGCTGTGTAGGGACGGACATTATAAGGTTAAACAGATTAGCGGAGACCTCTTGGAAACTCACACCTTTACTCTTCACCTAGTTGGTTTATTTAAAAGATCATAGCTGGGAAGTATTACGATTAAGGGAAACAAAATAGGGGTAGGTAAACAGAGTTTAGCTTTAAGCGAGGCGGGTAAGCTAAGAAAACTCGGCATCACATTCAGTTGCTTGCTTAGATGAGTAGAAACGGGCTATGTTAGATGGAATGGAAGGCTCTGGTGGGGCGAAGAGGGGCAAGAAAAGATACGCGAATTCAACTATCGTTACAGCTCTAGCTAGACGATGTATAACATGATATCCCTCCGACATAAAATCCTATCGCCTCGCCTGAGATAATGGTATAAAATCCACCTCGGGAAACTCGACGCTTGGTCCTTGCACCAATTCCCCTTCTTCCTCACCAAACACCCAGTCCAAGTAGTCCATCACATATCTTCTTTGGATCTCCAACGCTCTCTCAGCATCGATCGTCCCAACAAACGCATCTATCTCCGCCGTCCTTTCTAGTCCCAAAACATCCACCAAAATACCAAAATCGGTAAACCCAAAATGCTGCGTGCCATTCACGATAACTTCCCTTTCCCATCCCGTCTGTGCAGCACGGAATGTATCCCAACTCGTGTCCCCGTCCGGGATCCGGACTGGACCGCCCATGATAAAGAATGGGTTCTCGGCATTGCCCAAGATACTGTTATTCCAGAATGCACCGTCGAAGTTGAAACCGGCGGTATAATTATGGCTTTCGATCATGGCGCCTGCAGCTGCAGCACCGCCGAAAGAGTGGCCGCCAACTGCTGCTGCGGAAACGGCTTGAGGCGTACCGTAAAGGATTGACAGGTCACTCGTCAGTCTATCAATGAAGTAGATGTCGTCTAAACGTTGGCGATACCAGTTGTCTAGAAGAGTGGCAGTGAAAGGACTTAGATCTCGGTAGATGATAGTACCATCTATGAACTCGACGGCAGTGGCATCGTAGGGGTGATCTATCGATACTGATATATATCCATGAGAGGCTACGTCTTCTAAAAGTGCTGTGTGGATCAATCGCGATGTCCCGCCACCATGAGAGAACAGCAGTCGTTTCGGGCTGGTTAAAGGGAGGGGATTAGCGTTTGGTTTCGCATTGCCAATGATGGTAGTCAAAGAATCATTGGGAATTGGATGCTGTTGTTCGAATAGGGAGGCAACGGTCGGAGTAATGTAGGGTGTCAATTCTCTGGGGCTGGCGCTTTCGTTTGTTGGATAGAAAATTGAGAACATTAGTTTACGATCCTCAGTCGGTGCGAATAGATCCTTGCGAGAAGGATCAGTCACTTGTAGATTGAGAACCCCTGTTTTATACGGGCCAGTTGGAGGTGGAAGCTGAGGGTGTGCGTAAAGCCTCTTTACAGTCACCAAACAAAGTAGCAATAGCCATATAAAAACCATGGTGAAAGAAAGGGGGTAAGCTGGATAGAGATTTGTACACTTGTCTCACTTCCAGATGTGCTCGGCCAGCATATGATATCCCAATATGATCTTAGAGAAGGCTATGTGGTACTGAAGCTTTGGGCAAAGATGATATTTTGATCAGTAAAATACCGGACCTGCATACGGATGACTAAGATCTTGATGTAACCTTATATCTTGGTACGGCTCGATTAGCATATCGTTGGTTTCCATATCACCTCAAACAGAAAATCATTGAGGGATAACAACAGGAGCTAACCTGACCTTCAATTTCACTACTTGGACTTTTAAGAAGGAGAATTACCAGTTCTTAGAAGAAAAGAAATTGATTCAACCACTCTGTGTCTCCCAGTCATTATCTTCTCTGATACAAATGGACTAGCATCGATCTCATCAATTGATTTATTTCATAAAATCGTAACTGGACCGCTGTCTATTTGTTTTTCAAAGATCCATTAATTCATTTCACTGTACCACATACGCTGTATCGAGTTCTCCCAATAGTCTACGCTAAAGGCTCTACATCGAGACCTCGTTGAATGCGCTCCGCATGGGCTTTTCTCTTCCAATCCCTCCATACGTCTTCCCGATATTCCCTCCGATGATCCCCAAATGAGTCGTTGAATTGAAGCTTTTTCAGACGTTCCCCAAGGCTCTCTTCAGACCGTAGTTTACCATCAAGCAAGAACCTAATTTTACCAACTCTTTCATACAGGATGTCGCCATATCTGGCCATATGGTAACCCATTCCCATTAGACTATATATAAATCCTTCCAAAAGATTCAAAAGACCATCCGGTGTCACAGTCTTTTTGATACCGGTTTTCTTATTTTCGTGAGGCGTGTCTTCGTGTGGTGTCCCGTGGCTTTCCGGTGTATCTACGGAATCACCAGCGCTCTGGAAGTTGAGCTCAAGAACGCTGATGCTTATTTCTCGGTCTTGTTGCTTCTCTCCGTCTCGTGGGTCTATGACCGGACCACGCTGCAGGAAACGTTCGAAAATCCGATAAAACACCCATGTTATGTATGGTGGGCTGCCGTCGCCATATCGAAGCATACGCGTGCGGAACCTCCTAGGCCATGGTAAGCCATAACTCATATTGGAAGGGGGTATTATTCAGTATACGAACATATTCTCAACTTCCTTGATTCTGATATTGGCCCGGACGGTTCCAGCACTGTCCGTAAGGCATGGAGCTACAAGCCAGGTAGGATAAAAATGCCGCTCATCGGCCATTAGAATATCGAGAACGTAATCCCTCGGAGCACGTTTAATAGCAGAGAGTGCTTCGTCCCGGAGCTGTTTATTAGAAAGCAAGATCGGCATTGCATCAACTCGATTATCATTGCTAGAATATCGAATTTCACTAACTTGTGTGCTCCAGGCAATAGTTGTGAAATCGTCCCGAGTTACTCGATTGCCAAGATCTGATATATCACGAGGAGGAGTCTGTGGGGTGGTAACTACTATATCCAGTATTTGGTTGCGTATTTCCCGAGGGATGGTTAGAAGCGTAATTCCTGTTGGCGATGGCATGAGTGGCGTCTATAAGTCCAATTAGCGAGTATTCGTCTTCACTGAAAAGGAATGGAATTGAGTTATCGTACGGGACAACTCATTATTTGAAAATTAAGAAATATGGCAAGACTAGTACTCGTGTAAGATATCTAATAGACAACTTTATATCAATATCTGAAATGGTGATGAATTGACAACTGCTTTCCTAAAAGCAAAGTCGTTGTAATCAGGCATCAATCGTCTATTTGATAGGTGGGATCCTAAATCCAAAGCCAAGCTCTAAGCCAGAGCTTGTAAATATTCCCAGGTAAGGTAAATCAGAGCACATAGATGACAGTAGAGTGAAAAGAGCCGATTAATCAACAGAGAAAGATTTCAAGTTGCTCAAATTGCTTGTTTCAAGTAGTCATGTAACTGTTATTTTATCCCATCCCGAGTCCTGAACTTTCCCCTAAGAGAGTGCGCGCTTGGGCCCCTTTCGCGTCGCTCGGCGTAGGAAGCGGCCCTTCGTGTAGGATGTTGATCGTAGATCAATAACTACCTTATGTGTATTAGTGCTGGTGATTGAGCTACCACAGCGGAGCTTCATTCTCGTGGAACAGACAACGCATAGGATTTAGTCATGATGTGAACAGTGACTTGGAGCTCTATTGTAGGTGTAGAAGGACTCAATTTGACAAGTTCTTGAAAATCAGTTCACATTCTAGAAGATGAGCGCGCTATCACTATTGTTACTTTTCCATTCCACATGTTTTTTGTCTTCAGCATAGAACTCGCTCATGGGTATGGAGCCAATGATGCTCTCAGAACTCTATGAAGCAGTTCCCAGTGAAGCGTGGAAAACAAGATCGATCCTATAAATACCTTTCAGATGTTGAATAATTCAATAGCGAGTCTAATTCCCATCAGCAAAATCAATAGCATCAGCCAACCACTTCTACATAGTTGTAACGGTTGGAGCAAATGCCAGCCATTGACTTTCCTTCCTTTAGAATGAATTAATATTACGCCACATGCGCAATATGGATTGGTCGGTAATTCAAGACAATGAAGTAACCGACAATCATTTTCTAACGCATGACATAAATGTATCTATGAAAGACTGAGCAAGCAGTAGAGATATGGCAGAATGAACTGAGGTGTGTTGCTTCATCTCTCATCCCCGCACTAGTCATGGACCACGAACTTTCGATTGTTATCTATTACACTACTCACTATAGTCACAATCAACAAGTCAAGGCATTATGTTTAGGTTTGCAGATTTACCAGATTTTACCTACCTGTAACCCAATCTAAGAAATATTCAACAAAGAGCTATACAACTTCGAAGCACTAACACCATTTCCCAACATTTAAAAAGACGTATTGTACCTTTAATAGTGGGTCCGTTTTAACTTTACTTACAGATGCAGTCATGCAAAACTCTAATAGCGACATTCCACTTCCGAACATTAGCGTACCTGTCGACCTGCTCGTAGCCTGAGTGGTCCGACTTCCGAACGGTGGATCTTTAGGTTTCCTCCTACGAATGCTAAAGGTAGATGGGAAGATGCTTCTTTTTGCCCTTCGCAGATCGTGCCTTGCATACTGTACCGTAGCAAGATGGGCTTTTTCCTGTTGGTGTGACATGCATTACATGATTCACGATGCGCGGTAAGCGCTTTCACCTTTGAGCACAGGTGTATGCAAGTGGTCTGCAGCTAGGGGCACGCCAACTTGAGTGACAGGTAGAAGAGGAGGAGGGGGGGTGAGACAGCTCTCGTCATCTACTCCCGGCCCATTTAACACACACGCGTATTACTCAGAATTATGTCTTTGGATTTGCAAGACGCTGGCGACGACATGTCCTGTGCGAGAAAAGAAGGCTAGGGAAGTCCGCCCGCTTGGGCGATGCTATGTATGCAAAGATGCATAGTTCGTTATGAAAGGGGCTTAGGGGTATGTATACTCCGCCCTTGCGTGGTGCAAAACATACAACACAACAATACAGTCCAAGAGCTTGTGAGGTGCAGTGAGCTTGGCGACTCATGGTGAGGGGAAGAAGGGAAGCCAGTGCAGCGGTGTAGAAACGCCTCACGCCTTATTAGACGAGGGCTGTAAAATGGTCATCCGCTTCAGTCCGGACGGACATAAGAGGAGATAAATAGCTAGGCTGGTACGAGTCTGAGTAAGTGAGGAGGTAAGTAATTTATAGCGAGCCTTGAACTTGAGAGCGAGTACTTTACACGATGAAACATGTTCTTCTTTGTGTGCAGGTCCTGATGTTGTTGCCGTTGATGACAAGTTGATGTTCTGGATGGGCTTTTCAACTTCAGTATCGAAAAGCAAACCTATAACCCAAAACACCATGGACAGCCCGCCGCGATTCACGAAGGGAAGGGGAGTTCGTCATCAGCCTGCAACAAAGACCAAAATAGGGCTAGGGGTCAGGCTCGGGGTAGTGTAGTAGTGTTTGGAGAGGGGTTTGTCAGGAACAGGCACAGATTGGAGGTGAAACACGTAGTTGTCCAGTCAGTGTCTTTCCCACTAAAAATAAGCACAGCCATAAGAACAGGATGATACCCTGTAGACCAGTCAATTGTGGCCCTGACAGCTGTAGGGGTTCTGGTGGTGAACTGGTGGGCGCACTTTACCTTCGCTCGGGGCCCCGGTGGTTGGGTGAGACTTCTACTGTATAATAAAAGTAATATAGAGACCGTCCAACAGTACACGATACACACTTGACTGACAGACACACGCTGCGGAAGTGAGGTGAGCTGAATATAGACCTGTACGGGTGTATACACCATCAGATATCGGAATGCAGTTGAATGGGGGGGTTATGCTTATATATATTTAATATATATGAATCCTTATGATTGTATGCACTGCACTGCACTGCAGATGAATAGCAGTTGCCAGGGTTGTTTAAGGTTAATGGTAAGAATAGAGCCGTAGTGAAAAAGTGCTTTCAACCTCGTCTCCGCAACATCTGCGACTAATGTACCGGATGGTCAGTGGTTGGGTATTGTATCGTCCATGTCCCTCCGTATTGTACCGTATATTTGACCGAGTCTTGTCCTGTCGGTCCCTGGTTTCTCCCCTGAGCCCGAAGCCTAAAGGGCTGCACTACTCAAGGTACTACAGTACTAATGATAAGGTACAAGACGCCATGGGGATGAATATCATTCAGTCGCTTATCGAGGGGCGTCGAGTGCCAGGAGGCGGCGTGTGGTAAGGTGGAAGTGTGGAAGGTGTGTGGTGGGAAGTGTATACAGTATACAGCCAGCTAGTTTACAATAAACAGGCCACAATAGTATATTCGGATGGTAGATAAAGCCCAACTAGAGTCAATGAGTGCTAGCTCGCCCACTTTATTGTTATATTCTGGAGCTGTGGTCGGTATTCATGATTGTGATATATCTCCAGTCGTCCCAAAGTAACGCCCCCACCGCTGGAAAGTCAAGTTACCACCAAACTCTGGCTTGGTGGTCTGGGTCCGGTCTGCTTCTTGGTCATGCTCATCCATCCTTCGATCTCGACACTGGAACTTGTTTTCCAACAATCATTATTAACTTTTGTACGCACCTCATCAACCCCTCCTCATCATCTGCTCGACCCAACGCCACCATTGCGACTTGCTCAACCAGACCGTACCAAACTCTCCCAGTCCATCCTCTGCCAGACCAGCTCGACCCTTTCCCCCCTCCATCGATATCAAACCTCCTCCTCGTCGAACATCCTCTTCGCACCACTTGATCCCACAGAGCCGCATCGTATCGCTAGCATCATCCTAACGTTGACCCTTGTCGAGTTTCGTCCAGGGCATCGCTCAGGGCACCTTACCAGAGCTGCTTCCAATTTTCCCGGTCGCATAACCGCCATCTTCCCCCGCCATCATTCTTATCGAATTCGTCACCATCTGTACCGACGATACCCTCATCCTCGAGATACACGTTATCGGAATACTCCCTGCCAGACGCTGCAACCACCAAATCTCACATCCTCTGCCCGGCCGACCTGTAGTCTTGCTCGCTGGCGGAGCTGAATATTGGGAGCAAGTCGGAGTCCCGGGAACAAGGCTGCCTCCAACTCGTGCCTCACTTACGCCGCGCCTCATCTCATACCAGGTGGCCGCCTGCAAGTAGAGTCATCGCATATGTCTTGCTTGATGCGTTGATCTAGCATCATCCCATCTTACTCCCGACCGCCTGTTTCACCATTCAGCCCATTTAGGTGAATAGCGCCTCCAGCCTTCTGGACCCAAGCCCGATCAACTCCCAGCCTCCCTTCGACATATACCCCTCAACACCCACCAAACAACCATCCGTCATCCACAAATATGGTTTCCTTCAGTCCAGTCAACACTGGCTTGACGCCGGATCCATATCGACAGAATGAGCCACAGGAAAAAAGCCCGACAACACCACGACCCAATACCGCTAGCGGATCGAATATTCCCCCACCAAGTGGAACAGACGATGCCGCAACACCCACCAAGTCCAATTTTGGACCACCTGCCGGCCAAAGACCTTTGCCCGCAGAGCCGTTTCCAGCAGCAGTGACATTTGCTGAGAGTCCAGAGAAAAGTTCATTGCAGCGTGGCGGATCTCACCATTCCGTAAAATCGCGAGACTCGGGAGATGTGGATATGGACATGGATGGGTCGGAAGGAGAAGACGACTCGGACGAAGAAAGCATTGCTGCGGATGGAACGAGAACGAAGAAGAAGAAGTCGCAGCGGTTTTGGTGTACGGATTACCCACCATGCAATCTCAGCTTTACCAGGAGCGAGCATCTTGCGAGACACATAAGGTAGAATTATATTGGCAACGGGGAACCATTTGTGCTAACATCAGTAGGAAACATACCGGCGAAAGACCATTCCAGTGTCACTGCCAACGTCGGTTCTCGAGACTTGATAATCTAAGGCAACATGCACAAACAGTTCACGTCAATGAGGATATACCCAACGATTCGCTAGCAGCTAGTGGAACGAGATTCCAAAGGACAGTACGCACAGACAGAGCGAGACCACCGGGAAGTAGGTCTAGAGCTTCAACTGCTGGAAGCCAAACAGGTCCAGTACGAGGTCATCGCCACTCACTATCAGCATCGAGTGTCGGATCCATGGCATCATACACATCTGGACCAGACGCAAGGAGGCGGCCACCACCACTTGTTATGGCAGACAGAGGTCCACGACTTTCAGGAGAGATGGAACGACCTTACACCCCAAATACCTATCAGTATCGACCTGGATCGCCGGGATTCGGTACCCCAACATCTGCGACATTTTCTACCGGTCAGAATAGCCCAAGATGGGGATCCGCTATGCAATCACCAGTTTCATCTCACTCTCGGACTCATAGTATTTATAGTGGGCATAGGACTCCAGGTCGCCGATTGTCTGTACCATCTGCACAGAACCCATTTCAATCTCCTCATACCGGATACGGCCCACCACCTCTAGGGATGAACAATGCTCCACCATACTCACCGTCACTTGCATCTCCTACCTCCCCGACTAGCTCCAGTTATTCAAGAAGAGACTCGATTGCCAGCGTCACAGATGATGGGGCATGGAGACGGAGAACATGGCATCCTGATACTGCCGCGTACGCAACATTTACAACCAGACTTCAGAATGCACCAACATATTATTCAAGTGGTGCACCTCCTCAAGCACCTGTGCTTCCAAGCAATGCTCCTCCACTTGGTGCAGGCTCAAATATGCGACTTCCAGGGATCGAGAGTTTCGATCCCATTCGCCGTGCACAAAGCCCAGTTCGCCGACAACCAAGTCCTATGATGATCGACACCCCATCTCGACCCAACGAACCATATAGCTCACGGCCCTCAAGTCAACACTGGGATCGTGGAATTCCTCAAGAACTCAATCGCCTGGACATCACCCAACGAACCCCTCCAACCGATGCAGCCGGTTCCTGGGCCTCGGAAGCAAATCGAGCAGTGCAAGCTCAAGCCGAAGTTGTGCGTACTCAGCCGCAACAAGTCCGATTTGAGGAGTCTCCCTATACGGCACGAAGTCACCAAGCGCAATTCCATCACCAAAGCGCGCCTCCTACTACCCCCCGCGGTCAGAAACGCCAAGCGTGGTATAATGGTCCTGTCACCCCCATTTCGCCACAACAACCTACAATCGATCCTCGACTCTCCCGTACCTCTCCAGAAGATAGTAGCAGCTCCGAAGGCGTACCAGGCACGCCTCACAGTGTGAGTATCGCAGAGTTACATCCCAGTATCATGCATTCGAACGGATATGTCGAGCATCGGAATGGAATGCCAGCAATGCCACCAAACGACCCAAGGATTATACCTAGCAATGCTCCAGCTTACCAGCCGACGTATCAGCCGAGAGAAGAGGGAGGCTACGCATACAGTCATGGCCATGGACAACCACGACAGGCACAGGGGACGCCGAAACGGACGGATGGAATGAGTGCGCTTGATACCCTGGTTGCGGTTGCCACGAGTGAGGATAACATCGTCGGCACTGCCTATTAAATACCGCCAGAAAATTGAGAGTCTAGGGCTACCCGATTTCTAAGATTTCAGCCCAGACCAAGAACAGTCTACTCTCTAGAATGAAAATGCGTGGGAAAGGAGGCTTTCTGGATGACATAAGTCCCTTTTAATTAGTGTACATATATATACACGAACCATTCTTCAGAGATACCCGCGTTTTTATACGCCTATACGACACGAAACGAAACGATTTATGATCCTTTACGGCCTAGAATGAAGAATGTTTATTGGGGGATGGGTGGCATTGGATTCAGCATTTTTTTAAACTTCGGCGCTGCGGAACTGGGAATGCATTTTTGGTTACTACGGCATGTTTGGAGGTACAGCTGTTTAGATTGGTTTTGAAAACCTTTTGAACAGTTTTTGTGGGGACATGTATTTGTTGCTTTTTGCAATTCTTTGTTTGGTCAGTGGAATAGTCTTGCTAAGATTGGAGGTGGAAGAGCGTGATTTGATTTGGGATGTTTGGTGGACAGCGATGTGTTTTACCAATACCCTTGCGAAATCTATTTTATTCAACGTTGCAGTTTTCGCGGGATGTTGATATTGGGAGAGTGATGGCAACTAACTAGGTGGCGATTGATTTAGTGATTTGATTTGGAATATACATATATATAGATTTTTATATATAATATAACCTACCTCGTACCCGTAGTCCTAGTTATGTGGTGTACTTCTCACCCTTCTACCTGAAATATATAGTTTACCATGTACAAAGCAGAATCTCTCCTGACCCTACGACTCTTTCATTTAATATTGAAGTGAACCTACCGACTGTATTCTAAACTTGTGAGCTTTGGTATGAATGAGAGACGTTGATGGAATATGGGGAAGACGCCGAATACAATTTGACCACGAAAGAAGCATCACCTAGACATTCCTAAGAAGAATCACTCAGTCATAGGTGATAGATATCCTCATTGAGGAAGCTCAGCGGCCAATAACTTCCCAACAAATTGATTCGATATATGTTGCAAGATTTCTATGATTGCTGAAACATGTAATTGACATACTTAAGATGAAGTGTTATTGGTGATACAAAGAAGCTTTACCCCTTTGCAGCCTCATGCCAAAATCGCGAGTTCCAGAACCGAATAGATCGAAGCATGTTCACAAAGTCAACTTACGACTCATGTTAAACTTTTACAGTGAAACCAGCCATTCTCTTTCAGGCTGCAGTGCATGGTTTAGACTTTGACAATTTCTACGTCTGATGGGGTAGGTATGAGTTCTGCTGGAAATATCGCTAATCACAGAAAAGCTATCTACTAGGTAATATATATGCGCTTCTTAGATCAAAGCTGTAACTTACCCATGGGAAAGCTAAGCTAATTCGGATCTGACCCTCTTCTGTTCTATATTGGTTAGGATTGCTACGAATTTGACGGGTAGTTTAGAGTCAAATGTGGTACAGTGAGATCATTCAGAGCGGAATGAGGGAATAAGACGGAAGAGGTACACCATGCTAAGGGTAGAGGAGAAGTCAGGACATATGATATCATTTAGTTAATTACATAATCAATAATAAGGCATAAGATCCTAGTTGAGTCGTTTGATGTAGGGTGGTAAATATAATCCAGAGGGTATCATGACAGATGAGGAAAAGTATTAATGAAGCTCAGCCAAAATGAATCACGGTTGAGGCAGAATTGAAAACTTCTTTTTGGCTATAACATCTGTTCACAGTTAACTTCAACAATCTATTTAAAATACTAGCTACTTTTTTTTTGTTTTGCTTCTTTTTCTTTCCACATACATGACCAAGGAAATCCCCCATTCCCCCAAACCTAGGAAGCTCACCTTTACAACTAAGATAGAATCCACCATATCCTCCTATAGGAAATACCATACTATACCGCAACCTCAACCTCACCTCACCGGACCTCAATCTGACACTCTCCTCCTGTCAGTGAGCCACGCCGTCAAAGTAAGCTTCGAAGGCTCTCTTCTCCAAATCATCAATTCTTCCACCTCTTTTCGTCACCTGTCTGCGGAAGTATATTCTCTTCGCCCACTTCCACGTTTCGATGCCTGCGAAAAACAGAACACTTTCCACCAAGACGATGGCCCATTCCCACGAGATACCCGTATGCTTGAAAACAACGTGGTTGATCGTTGGGATGTACAAGGTGGGGAACACGGTGACGAATCCGGCCACGACTGCCCAGAACAGAAACTGGTTTCGCCAAACATCTCGGGCCCACTGCGTGAAATAATTCTTACTGTCTGGCTGCATGCGGAAGAACGATCGTCGCATGTCAATCATCTGCCACGCAAGGAAGAGGGCGAACCAGGTGAGGCATACGAAGGTGGTGGCGCGGGCGCGGAACACGGTGTCGCAAGCAGCAGAGTAGCTGTCGTTGCAGCCTTCGCCGAGATCACCGTTCCCGAACCCGAAGAGCACCAAGGAGAAAGATGAGAGGCAGAGAGCAGCCATCCACAGACCGTAGACGAGCATGTCGAGCATGACTTCGAGGGTGAAAACGCCGACTTTCAGAGGGTGAGGTGGGCGAGACATGATGTCTGGAGCGGCAGCTTCAAATCCAAGACCCATATCGGGCATACCTTATTTTTGGTCAGTAATAGTTGGTATGGATGTAAGGGCATGACTTACCCGATGTGATCATGATTACCCAAAGAATTTCTACAGGAGCCAAGGGGAAAACAGAAAGGCTTGAGCCATCTTTAAACACGAGTCCAACAAGGAGGGTAAGTGCCTGAGCGACGTTTTCTGCAAGCAAATGCAAGACAAACTTCTGGATGTTATCAAACATACGACGGCCCTCTTCGACGGCATTGAGGATGGACGCAAAGTTATCGTCTGTAAGAACGATATCTGAGGCTTCTTTTGCAACGTCGGAGCCCGCAAGACCCATGGCAATACCAACATCAGCACGTTTGAGCGATGGGGAGTCATTCACTCCATCGCCAGTCATGGCGGCAAAACGGCCTCGTCGATGAAGTGCTTCTATCATACGGACTTTGGTAGTTGGTGAGCAGCGAGCTATGACGAGTGGCAGAAGGGGAAGGGCATCGATGTCCGCATCAGTTAGTTTATCAAACTGCCCTGCCGTCATAACCATGCTATCTAGTTTGTCTTGAGCTATGGCTGACATATTTGAAGGCAAGATACCAACTTGCAATGCAATGGCTCTTGCGGTGCTTGGGTGATCACCAGTCAACATGTGGACGGCGATGCCCGAAGCGTGACAAGCCGTAACTGCACCAGCTGTTTCCGGTCGAGGAGGATCATAGATACCAACAAGTCCACGGAAAACAAGATCTGATTCAATAGTTTCACGTGCAGGTACCTTCAGCTCATCGAGTTTAGTGGGCAGTTCTTTGCTTGCCAATGCCAGAACACGAAGCCCTTGATCAGCAAGTGCCTCCATATTCTCGATGATCTGTTGACGAATCTCATCGCTAAGAGCGACATCTCCGTCAGAGCTGCAAATAGTCGAACATGACTCAAGGACCCTCTCCACAGCACCCTTTGTGAAAGCCATATATTGTTCATCGCTCTCAAATATGACAGACATCTTCTTGATTGTGGAATCGAAAGGGTACTCGGCTTTCTGCGTCCAGATAGGGTTCGTCTCACTGGTCCAGCGGGAACGATTCCAGTCAAACCGAGAAACAAACACTTGAATTGCAATATCAGTTGGATCGCCGCGTGCTTTCCATTCGTTTTCATGTTGATGCACATGCGCTAGGTTGGCCAGGGATGCGATATTAAGGAAATGTTCAAGATCAGTATTATCAGTGAGCAGCTCCTCATAGCTTGATGCCTGTGGGGTTTTCTCGCCCGTTCCTTGGTCTTTAGACTCTTCTCTAGGAGCTGTGCCGTGGTGGTAAAGGTCGCCCATTGTTGGATCAATAGGGTTCTCAGAGACACCGAGGGAGTAGGTGCCTTTACTTGGAATCCAAGCTTTCTTAACAACCATTTTGCCTTGCGTCAAAGTACCAGTTTTATCAGAACAGATGTCTATATCTAATTAGCAAATAGGAAAATAATTGAAGAATCAATGTTATTTCCGCTTACCAGTGACACCGCCCAAGGCTTCAAGGGAGTCCAATTTTCGAACGACGACATGACGTTTAACCATTCTCTTTGTACCAGCCGCCATGGTAATGGTCAAAACAACCACAAGGGAAGCAGGAATCATGGAGAGACCTGTAGCAACAGCGTAGATAATAACTTCCCTATTGTTCGAAAACTTGTTCGCACCTAGAACGATGATGGCACACACAACAGCAATTCCAAAAAGAAGCATCGCCAGCTTGGATAGCTTGCGTTGTAGCGGGGTTCCGACATTGATCCCGAGAAACCTGCCAACAAAATCGGTCGTGGTAAGTGCTCCTGCCTCGAGGTATCGATGGGGTTTTGCGGTTCCATCTGGTTTACGCTTCACGTGTCGTCGTTTGGAGTTCTCGCCACGAAGAGCAGCGGCAATAGAGCCGATCTCAGTAGTCATTCCAGTAGCAAAAACAACCCCACGTCCACGTCCTTTGGTGACGGTAGAAGAACTATAGATGACATTGAGACGATCCCCTGGTCCAGTCTCTTCGCTGAAAGTAGCGGTGGCAGTCTTTTGCACTGGGAGTGATTCCCCGGTGAGCAACGCCTCATCGGTTTCAAAGTTCATAGCTTCAACAAGACTAGAATGTGTTAATTTAGAGCTACGCCATTCCATAGGGAGATATCATACCGGATGTCTGCTGGAACAGTATCACCAACTTTAACTTCAACGAGATCCCCAAAGACAATTTCACCGGTAGGTACGACAATCGTGTCGCCATCGCGTATGACAGTGGCAGTGGGGGAACTCAAAGAGCGCAGAGAGTTCATTGTTTTCTCAGCATTGAATTCTTGGAAAAATCCAACAGTGATGTTCAAGATAATGACGGCGGAGATAACTCCGCCCTCGATAAATGAACCAATTCCGAAACTGACCCCCATGGCCATCACCAGTACCTAGAAAGTTGGATCAGAAAATCTGTGTCTATAATTTTATTCATATGGTACGCTTAACTAGAGTCATTGCATTTGCAACCTGCCGTAGCAGGATTTTGCCTGGGGAGACGCCAGGACCATCGTCGAGCTCATTCTTGCCATATTTCTCGAGGCGAGACGCGGCTTCGACAGCGGTAAGACCATCCTTGGGATCAACCTTGGTTTCGTTGCAAATTTGTTCGATGTTCAAGGTATGTGGGAGACCAGATAGAGGCTCGTTAGCTTGACCAGATACATGAATGGCAACCTCTTTATTTTTATTCTTGTTTGCAGTCATTTTGAATATTGCTCCAAGATCTGTTTGCAATTGATTATAGTCGTCTTCTGGAGATATATCCAAAGGGATCGCGTCTTGATTGCAACGTGAATATTTACAAAGAAGTCATGGAGAGGGGCGAGGCCTAAGGTGACTCTTTATGGACGTTTGTGTCGGAACGATCGCCACCAAACCCACAACATTTTATTGCTACGTACTTGGCAGTTGGAAGAGCTTGATTACGACTTTCATAAACAGCTTGGCAATTAACTATACGGCCACACATGAGGCAAGTTAATGCGGAGCGGAATTCTTGGTAGATGCGGATAGCAATGAACGAGAATCCGCGGCACCTTGGCTGTGCCTTGGCTCTTGTGAGAGAGAATGATAAACATCGCGAATGAATAGCTAAAACGCAGAGAAATTGTACATTGGCTTAGAATTGACGCTGTACCAAAGACCTGCAGTACGGGAAAGGCCACTGTCGCGAATCTAATGAAGAAGTATTTCTTAACAGAGTCTGTATTCGCCGCTTACCGAGCTGCCAAGCGTATATTGAATCCAAGACTTGGGCCAAGAACATAAACCGAAGCTGGGCTGAAGTCATTATTGGACCTAATTTTTGGTGGTGCCAGCACCATAGGCTTTCACCGCCTCGCTTGCTGCTGTTTTCATTATGTTTTTGTAATGATAGCGTCGGCAGAATATTGTCAACGTCCTTTGCCAAGTTGACTGAACAAACATCTACAACAATATTCGGAACTGGATATCAAGTCCTGATGGTGGTTTGAAAATCTGCATCGTCGTATGGAGAGTATATGTTAGGATAGTGATTTGTAAAGTCTGATATCGTTGTTCTTTGAACTCAGGGAATACTCCTATTCCTTTGATCTCGGTGCTCTTTTGTAACAACCAATCCATGATAGATCTGTAGCACTAGCACTAGCGGCAAGCCAAGAAGCTTTGAAAAGCTTGATCAACTATTATGAGGTTTAACTAAAGAATCATAAAACTTGCGTAAGAATGTTTAAGTTCAATTGAAAAGTATTGATTATGAGAGAACTAGAGGAAAGGTAGGAGGCCGGCAATGGTAGGGTTGCCTTGAAGTATAAAGGCATAAATGCCAGGGATGCTTGACAAATGATTGTCCGGCAGTATACGATATCAGAAGCTTGCCTGAGTTAAATTTGGCCACTCTATGTATATCTTGCTGCATTAGAGCATTATGAACCACAACCTCAGAATATCAAGCAGATGTCAGGGGTATGCTTACGATAAATGCTTGCCATGCTTGAATTTGCTATGGGAATCATGGATTATTGGTCATGAGAATAGACGTAAAGAGGAGACGAAGATAATATTATGTTAGTAGTAGACTAGTGTCTTTATATCTCAGCCTCCATAACCTTTGTTGAATGCGGCTTATCGCACAACACGTCTATATGCTGTCTGAACTAGACATGCTTTCAACAATTCTTGACTCAAACAAACTTTAAAAAATAATCTCGACAGCCTCATTGGACTTCCCATAACTAGTTTTCGAGACAAAGGTTGCCGGATCAAATTTACAGACCAGTTCTGAGAGTACACCAATTTATGTCTCTACAACAGTGACTGACGAGAGTCATTGTGCTTCTTCCTCATACACACGAGCCCCAATTTGCCATCTGTTTTTTCGGCAGTTACCAAAAATTGTGCCTGTTCGTACTCTCGTGTAGCTATTTGAACACCCCCTATCAGCACCTATTTGCTGATGCTCAGAGTGTTTCGGCCTTCGGTAAGTCCAGCATATTTATAGACCTTCTACCAAAAACGTTCTAAAACAAGAGCGATCTATTACTTGATTCAAGAGTCTGATACTCCCTGAATAACTAAACTCTAAACAATTCAAGTTAAGTAAACTTCACCAAAGAACCTAGTTTAAGAAACAAATTCTCTACAAGTAAGCGAATGGGTGTAGTACAGATTGAATCTTGTAATACAGCCGAGATATAAACTTTACCAAGGACATGATCAATTTGTGTTTTACTGGGAATGACAGTGAAATTGTTCCAGTTTCCACGTAAATCACAAATCCCGCCTTACTCTATTGAAAGCTGACATAGTTTCTACACCACGTGATAATATCTAGCTCGTCTCTTTAGGCCGCGCCACATCACTGCATTGCGGCATTTTCGTACAGTAGTACCTCAGATGTACGTACTCAAATTAGATTTCCAAAATTGCAACAAGTCTCTTTCTACCTTTCATTTGGTTTTCGTGAATTCATTTTGCCACATTGCAACCCTTAATTTATATTTATCATACCGAAGGGCTATATAATTCTGTGTTCACCATTCAAGATCGCGATTGCCAACAATTCGTGTTATAATATAACAAACTCATATTAAATCTGATGCGCATACCCCTTTTTGTCGTCTAATAAGATAGCCAAGGAACACGAATTTGAACGCCTTCACGGTCCTCGAATCTCGACATTTTCAGTTCTCCTTGTAGTCGAGTGTTATGACTACCGGCAAGCTAAAAAGCTTGCTCCAACGTCTGAACCAGAATGAACGTGTTATTAGCGTCACGTCGCGTCTACCACCACTCAATTTCATCACGGTACATTACCTCTATTTCATCACAACATGTCTGATATGCTCTATCATCTTCTGGGGCTCTTCCAATCCAGGGAAGAGCATCAGCTATACAGACTCGCTCTTTCTAGTCATTTCCGCCATGACTGAGGCTGGTCTCAATACTGTCAACCTGAGCCAGATCACGACTTTTCAGCAAGTCCTTCTTTGCTTTTTGATTATTATTGGATCAAGTATCTTTGTTAGCATCTCGACCGTGCTGACACGCAAGCGCGTCTTTGAAAACCGATTCAAGCATGTGGTAAGCCTTCAAAAGGAGGTTCGGCGCACGCGGAAGCGGAGCATGTCGATGACTGGAACAGAAATCCCACCAACTAGACATAACTCTGATGGAAGTGGGAAACCACAGGAACCAGTGATGAGGAACAACGATGATAGGAATGTTGAATCTCACGAAAACGTCACCTCAAGTCCAGAAGCTATTGTTCCTTTAGCCAACAAGCCGTCAATTTCAGAACCGCAACCAGTAGGAGTAGACAATTCAAGTACACCAGACATATCCACAGGGGTAAAGTCTGACACTGGACACCCAGACGAAGACCTGGAAATAGTAAGCGCTGAAACGGACTTAAATCACATCTCCTTCATGAGACATGGACCATCTCCATCCATAGGCGATCGTCGATTCTTGACCTTTACTGGTGTTGGTGCAAGCCCTATCGCAACAGGTTACAAGTCCCCGTATTCGACATCCATCTATACACGGGCGAACTTCAAAGATCAAGACCAAACACCTGCATTGAATGATGGTGAGAACCTGGATCACGGAAGTTACCCAAATTATCTTACACGATTCACTACTGGCCGCAACGCCCAATTCTTTGGCTTAACCAGAGAGCAAAGAGAACATCTTGGCGGGGTGGAATATCGAGCCATCACCTTGCTGAGTTGGATAGTGCCGCTCTACTTTGTAGCTTTCCAGTTTCTTGGATGTCTGGGACTTGGTGCGTATATCGCTCTTAACAAAGCAAAGGTGTCTGAAGATAATGGAATAAATCCTTGGAAAGTACCCCTCATTCTATGGTTTATGCTCCAACTAACATACACAGGTGGCTTGGCATATTTAATGGTATTTCTGCATTTAACAACTCTGGCATGTCGCTGCTTGACCTGAATATGGCAAGTAGTGCTTAAATCTCGAATTTGGTCTTTACTTACATTTTCAGATACCATTCCAAACCTCAACTTATACGCTGCTTACCATGGGCCTTTTAATCCTTGCCGGAAACACAGCGTAAGCTTCATTCCCATACCATCATTCTTGGATGTTCAACTTGCTAGATACCCTCTTCTGCTTCGCCTCATACTATGGTCCATGCTCAAACTTTTGAATATATCATACCCGTCTCCAGAACACTACACAGACCACAAAGCCACTCTCCATTTCATTCTCGCATATCCACGACGAGTATATACAAATCTCTTCCCTGCAACCCAATCTTGGTGGCTTCTACTTATGCTTATCACATTAAACGGAATTGACTGGATAGCTTTTGAGCTTCTGAACATCGGTAATGCCTATATCACCAAAATTCCAGCCGGCTTCCGAGCTCTCGATGGACTTTTCCAAGCACTAGCCGTTCGCTCCGGTGGATTCTACATCATTCCTATACCAAACCTTCGTATCGGGTTGCAATTCCTCTATGTTATCATGATGTATATATCTGTCTATCCAGTGGTCATTACAATGCGCCACTCGAATGTCTACGAAGAGCGCTCCTTAGGAATCTACGCCGATGACCCGATGACCACCCCGGAACCTGACCTCCTTCCTCCAAAACTCGGCACTTTGGCAGCAAAGCTTCGCCGCACTCTGACCTCTACAACCAGCAATGTATTTACACCTTCAACCCAACATAAAAAGCACACCCGAACACAATTTGCCCGCCAGCAGATCCGCGGTCAGTTAGCTCACGATCTGTGGTGGCTCGCCATTGCTGTGTTTCTGATTTCGTGTATCGAGGTCTCAAACTTTGAGCGAGACCCTGTCGTCTACTCCGTGTTTAACATTATATTCGAAGTCGTTTCCGGTTACGGATGTGTAGGGATTAGTACGGGATTATCAGATCAAGCCTATTCGTTTTCGGGTGGATGGCACGTTGCTAGTAAGCTGGTTTTGTGTGCGGTGATGTTGAGAGGGAGACACCGCGGACTACCAGTCGCGTTGGACAGGGCGGTTCGCTTGCCCGGGAATGAAACAGGTGGGATGGAGGAGGAGGATCAAATGTTTAGGCGGGCAAGTGCCTTTTGGAGTGCGAAGAACACACCGATGGTTAGTCCTGGCTTACCCAGAGTGAAAGACAGTAACACACCGCACACGAGGAGTTTGGGAGGGTTGGGTCTGAAGCAGATGTAAAGATAGATTAGCTTGTAATGTTGGTTAATAAGATAATGTAGATGCCAAGCATGGTGGAACCTTTTGCGCTTGCTCCAGCTAGCATGCAAGATCCCTTTGTACAAATAATAAGAATATAGCAGCCAGCTACGAGTATAAGATAAGGTAGCCAAAGCTTCATCAAATGCAAGTTAGGACGAACAAATGGTCTTGCTCTGACTTCCGTATCGCATACGATCTTACAGCTGGCTTACCCTAGTTATATAAGATAGAGTGGATCTGCGTTTAGTAGACAAGGGATTGTGTGTTCAATTGAAAAGGCTAGAACGCGCGCTTGTACCGTGTTCGCAGATTAGCAATGTAAAGCGAGTAATGGACTTCGCTTCGCTTATCATTCAGGGGTGTGGGACGGTACGGTGCGCGACGGTGCCGGTGCGGACCTACTTGTTGGTGATGGTGATGTCATTTGGTGCACCAAGGTTGTTGTCTCCAGAGGCTGTGCACGCGCTTTTATCTTCACCTGCCAACTCCAGTGGTTCATTCCTGGCCCCAAGAACCCGGGAAATCATACAGTAGTTGGCTTCCTGGCTGGTTCAAGAATATGTCCAAGAGCTTGGGCAGCCTAGCGGACCAAGGGTTTTGCCATCCTGTTTCTATACTTGCTTGGGGAAAGCTTTAAATACTCTTTCACATCCTCTATTTGCTTCTCCATAAATCTCGAATGTTACTACAAACTGTATAACTCAGGAACCTCTTAATACCGATACTTATCCTAGGCATCCTACCTACACCATGAAGCTCTCCACGACAACTCTCCTCTTGCTTCCTTGCAGCCTCACGTCTCTTACTTTCGCCGCCAGCACGAAACGTGGTATTTCTATGCTCGGTGACGACCACCGTTCAGATTGGAGTCTTCTCACATCGACTGGCTCCCCATTGTCATGGTACTGGAATTGGTCTCCATGGCCTGCATCTCCATCCCTCGTCTCATCTCTTCAATTTGTTCCCCAAATCCACGGAATAGATAACATCGAAGAAAACGTCGCACAGGCGCTTAAATTACCCGACAATTCCACGCATCTATTCACTTTCAACGAACCGGACGGCACAACCGACTCTGGCGGCTCTAGCATCTCGCCTGAGGATGCCGCAAAAGCATATATCAAGCATATTTTGCCACTGAGGAAGGAAAATGGGGGACGATTTCTAGTCAGCCACCCAGCAACTACTGGTTCGCCCAACGGCTTGGAATGGCTAAGAGATTTCAACACCTCGTGCTACAAACAATCCAAAACCGGCTGCCCTTCTGACTTTATCGCTACCCATTGGTACGGCGCATTCGACGGCTTGACCACATGGATTGAGCAAATAGACACTTATTACAACACCAACACTAGTCGTGCCACACCGCTCAAGATCTGGATCACTGAAGTTGCCGTCCCGCAAGTAGATGAGGATTCAACGGTAGAGATGATGAACCAAACATTGCCGTGGTTGGAGGAGAAAGAGGTGGTTGAGCGTTATGCATGGTTTGGGATGTTCAGAACCGATGAGAGCAATGCTTGGACGGGGAAGCAGGTTGCAATGTTTGGAAAAGATGGAGCTTTGACCGAGTTGGGTGCCTTGTATATGAACGGTGTGGAGGTGAATGGAACAACGTCCGCAGGGCAAGGAGAGGAAGTCTTCACCAAAGGCCAGAAGGGTGAGGCGAAGGACGAAGAGGGAGGTGGAAAAGGAAATGGAGGTAAAGGGAATGGAAGCGGAGCAGGAATTGTCGCTATGAATTCCGGTTGGTTATGGACTGGTGTTGGAATCGCCTGTATGTTGGGCTGGACACTATGATATGTTCATGCTAGGTTGGCGATAGAGCGAGCATTCACGATCAGACGACTTTGATGTAGACCCGAATATATACGGCATAATGACTGTACCATACGACTGTAAAAAAGAATTCATAGTAGATGAGCTCTTCTAGTGTGAAAGTGATATTTCCCTTTGAAGCTTAAAGATACCCTAGCCAGCACACAAGAACTGCTATTTCCATCACAGTTTCTTCTCCATATTCTTGTGCTCTTAAAACTACGATCTCAGTTCTCCTTGCAATATACATCTACTCGTTGCAAGTCTAGCTTCGAGAAAACGGACTTCTCTCCGCTCCCATCTCCAGTTCCTCGGCAATTCCCCACCCCCACTCCTAGAGGCCCATCTCCAGTCTTCCTCCCCAGATTTATTTGCCCCCATAATTTCTCCGACGACCACGTATATTCACATTCAATATGATAACGGGAATCGCCCACGTAAATCTGACCGTCCCCCCGGGGACTTTAGAGCACGCAGCTGCGTTCTATGCTGGCGTTTTAGGCTTTACAAGAGTCGCTGTCCCTGTCTTGCAAAAGAATGAACTAGCCTGGTATATCTCTCCCTCTCTTTCTCCTTGAACTCCATTTCCTCATTTTACCTGCCCACGATACTTCCATGATCCAGATTTTACCAAAAAAAACTGATTGAGGATTGAAGGTTCGACATCACACCCGCTGGTCAACAGATCCACATCTCAAGCAAGCCCACGAGAGCAAATGAACCTGATGCGTCAAGACATCCATGTTTCAAAGTCGAGAGTGTAGAGGCGTTAGCGAAGTTGCAGGGGAAGGTATGGGAGTCTTTTGAGAAGGGAGAGGCAGAGAAACCGATGCAGGCGGATAAACCAGGCACTGAAGGAAGTGGTACGTATCAATTCTAGTTTGTCTAAATTACGCGCAATATGCTTGTATAAAAAAAGCGGCCGGAGGGAACGAGACACGCGTGGTAAACAGGGCTAACGATGTTTGATACAGGAGCGAAAGGTGTGGAGTATCCAACGAGATTCTTTGCTCGGGACTATGCGGGAAACCGACTGGAGTTCAGCTTGTAAGGTGCAGATAGCCCAAATTGTAACAATGACACAGTACAAGCCTCTATTGCATTTTCTGAGTGATGTACATGTATATGCCCGGAGCGTTCCAAGTATGCTTTCGCAGGCTAAATCTAGTGGGCCTAGAATCTGCTTTCCCCCCTCCGTATCCTCCCTCTTTACTTCTCTGGCTGCTTCATAGAGCTATAATTAGAGAGTTAAGATGAAAGATGGGATATTTCGCTGAACTCAATTCCGAATACTTACGTATTCAGCTTGCAGTCATCAAGATTAGAGGACGTGTCGTTCTTTCGATGTAATACGTGAGCCTATCATGTTGGAAATCCAGTATCAATTCGAGATCTTTTCAGGTGGTCCTCGGAAATCGAAAAGCTTTGCCAGGATATTCATGGTATTTCTCAACCTAAAGGATTCATATTGCTATTCGTGTTGTTTGAAGGATAAGGTGTTGATACTGCTACCTTGGCATCAAATAAGCGAGGATGAAATATGAATTTTTGGCAGATGTAGACTGCTCTAAAAAGGGTGTGTCACCTAATTCCAACTCTTAAGGTGTCTACAGGAAGGTTGTCGATTAATGCAGGATGAGATGCTAGATGCAATCATCTCAAACTTTAAAAACTCCCCCAAGGAAACAGTAGAACATGTTATGTTATCACATAATTTGATCACATTTGAGAGCCTCCACTAAGCTACAGCTGTCAACGGCCCCCTCCTGAAGCCAAAGTAGAGACACCCATCTAGATAAAACCAAGGGTCTCGTATAAGGTATTGATCATTGAACAGTTGGTGTGACTCAACCAATGAAAGCAGGAAGATTTCTATCGTCTACCTAGTCAGCCTCCTTATAGGTGGCGATGATCAAATACAGCCATGAAAGGCTAACTGGACCTTGAAGACATATTGGCATCAATAGCCATGTGATAATGGACCTGATTTAAGCTTTTAGAGACAATATATTTGCGAATAGAGTAAGCAATAAAATTAAAGAAACGTATTACTCTCCTCATAGGTCTCCTGCTCCCATATACTTACTACCAGCCGAATCTTCAAGGTTGATTGGTGTTCGCTTTACGAAGGAGTCCCAGACGAACAGCGGCTGAGGTGGAAGGGCTGAAAACCATCCATCACCCACAAGATCACCCTCGACCCCACTCTCAATTCGAGATTCTTGCACCATCTATATCGCCAACCACGAACCACGAAAAAGCTTGAATCCCTCTCGCTACTCACTATCAATCAAGTCCTGTCTCAGCCAAGTACTCAATTGTCTTCGCTCTTCTAAATCTCCTGTTAGGCTGCCCAGCTTTCACCCCTCATCCGCGAGCTCTTATCGTATCTCCCAACAACCTCCGCGCGTGTTTGGTTGGCGCGAAGGGAATTCACCGAAGATATAGCAGATAGCGCAAAACGTGAGAGCAATGACTTCTCAGCCGCCACAAGACGGCCAGCAGGGCAAACCTCAGGTTCAAGCGTGTCGATACAAGACCGGAAAGACGTTGGGAGCGGGGTCTTATTCGGTGGTGAAGGAATGTGTACACATCGATACCGGACGGTATTACGCGGCGAAAGTCATTAATAAGAGGCTGATGGCAGGTCGTGAACATATGGTATGCCTCATCATTTGTTCTGGTCAATCAATACGCAGCGCAAATAGCTAACGATCTAAGGTACGAAATGAAATCGCAGTGCTAAAACGAGTCTCTATGGGCCACCAAAACATCCTCACCTTAGTCGACTACTTCGAAACCCTCAATAATCTCTATCTCGTAACCGATCTCGCTCTCGGTGGTGAGCTCTTTGACCGCATCTGTAGGAAAGGCTCTTACTACGAATCCGACGCTGCAGATTTGATTCGCGCAACGCTCTCTGCAGTCGCATACCTACATGATCACGGCATCGTGCATCGTGATCTTAAGCCCGAGAACCTCCTCTTTCGTACACCAGAAGACAACGCCGACTTACTCATCGCGGATTTTGGGCTTTCGAGAATAATGGATGAGGAGCAGTTTCATGTTCTGACTACAACATGTGGCACGCCTGGTTACATGGCTCCCGAAATCTTCAAGAAGACTGGCCATGGCAAACCTGTTGATATATGGGCGATAGGCGTGATAACCTATTTCCTCCTCTGCGGATACACACCTTTCGATCGTGACTCTAATCTCGAAGAGATGCAGGCAATTCTTATCGCCGATTACAGCTTCACACCAATCGAATACTGGAGAGGGGTTAGTACTGCAGCACGAGATTTCATCAAGAGATGTTTGACAATTGATCCTACGCAACGCATGACCTCCCACGAGGCACTTTCACATCCATTCGTAACTAACGACAACACCGCTGATAAGGACAAGAAGGGTAGCGATCTTCTACCTGTGGTAAAGAAGAACTTCAATGCTCGTCGTACCTTGCATGCCGCAATTGATACCGTACGCGCTATCAACAAGCTTCGGGAGGGACAGTCAGGAATGATGGATGGCATTGTCTCAAACAAACCAGCGGCCGGCGCACCCGCCTTTAATCGCGGAAACAATGATAGTGGTGTTGGAGGTGTAGGTGAAAGTGGTGGCGAAGATGCAATGGATACAGATTCAGGATATGGGACGGCGCCTGGGACGGGTGGGCCAATCAGCGCACCACCAGAGTTCGAAGAGAAGATGAGAGGCATTGAAAGAGGGAGCGGACAGGGACAGACAGAAGCGCAGATTGTAGCGCAACAGAGGAGGATTGCGGAGACAACGAGAGGTTTATGGTCAGGGAACAAGAGGTAACGGAAGCTAGGTGCAGAACAAAATTGGTGAATCGGTGAAATAAGTTATGAGCAGCAGGCGCATTGGTTAACAGATACAAGATACAACTAGTCATGGAGTTATGAATATGAAGATATGAAATGCTAGCGTAACACATAAACTACTTTGTCTTGTCCGTTTGTCGAAGCGATCGATCATGCTTCAAAGACCACGACAATGTCACGCTTTATATAAGGTAACGTCATATTCTCTAGGTACTATATGGCCAGTGCTGTTCATACTTGTAGACTTTGAGCTATCTTAGTATTCTATTACTGTTTTCCTAAGCAAGGACAGGTACATATTTTGGCTTTCAGCCAAGACCAATGACAGGACTAGCTAGTCACTATCCCCTTTCTACTAAGCGAGGTACTAGAACTCAAAATGATACCGTGATGCACAGAGTTTATTAGGATGATATATGCTGGCACCTCTACTATCTTCATGATGCATAGCAATCAACTGAAGCCGAATAGCAGAATCGTGCCACTCTTTCCCAAATGGTGCGATGTGATCGAGTCCCTGCTATCTCGTTCTCTGTGTACATATCACAGAGTAGGAAGTTGGCAGCAGAATGCATTACATTGCTGTTTCCCCAGACCATATCACAGTAACCAAAAGATGCACTTGATACTGGTGTCAAGATCTGATCGCCCCTGTGCAAATATTCATCCCGCAACAGTATCACAGCTTAGGCAAGCTTCCAAGTGACCCCCAGATTCCGTCCCTCAAGATACCCTGCCCACCCAAAAATAACTCCCAACCAAGGTTCACTGTCAAGGGGCAAAGTATCTATCTTCCCTTTCAGTTAACACCCACGCGTCAAAACCTGGCTTTTTCCCATACGCGCACACATGTGAAACGGCAATGCAAGCCAGGCAGACGGCGAAGCACATATCACACGTCCATCCGACAGCTTGCGGATTTAACCGTCCGGGTGGTTTCTTTTCAAGTTTGTTAATCGATAGCTTTAAAGCGGTTTAAAAGGGGTTTGGAGCTACGAGCTAGAGAGAGACCAGGTGAGTTAATATGCGTATAGCAATGACGAGCTGTGCAGGCGCGGAATGGATGGGGAGATAAGCTAAAGAAAGATTGGTGCGGCCTATTCCTATTCATCAGCTTAGCACGTAGCTCAGCACGGAAAATTTAACGCACGCTATACCCCGCCGATAGCACGATCGCGCGCGCAACACTCAAAGAGCAGCAGCTCGTGCATAGCGCCATGAGGTGCGTTAACGCGGGGGAGAGGGGTCCACCGTATCTTTTTGCCTCAGGAGTATTTGGGCATCGAGCAAGAAATCATCAAGTCAGATACTGTGGTTTGCTTTTCTTCCAAAGCATGAGTTCCTGTTGGCGCGCTTTGTTGTTTGGGTGTATTATAGCTTTGACATCTCTTAATCCGAGGACAAACGGAAGTATTGAAGGTGAAGAGTTTTGTCTCGCGCTTGTTTCGGTGTCTCATTGTTTCACGCTTTCCATTGTTTCAAATCTGCCTAAACGTACTGTTCTTCGCAGCGCGGTTAACTCGTTGTCAATGTTAGCACGTGAAAGCAGTGTATGTGAAATAGTAATTATCAGTTAGTTGTACGCATTGGTTGTTGTAGGAAAAATTAGCATTACATATCTTCTCAATGAGGAAGTAGCTGAAAAATATGTAGATAGAAGTAAATCACGTAGAGATAGAAAGAGATAATGAACTGAGAGTATTTGGTTTGTATCAAGTGCTTCATTTGCCATCAGGCTGCTCATCCAATTATTACCCCACCTGCAACCCAGCACGTCCAAGGAGCCATTTGATAGTCTCACATTAGATTCTCGTTGCCTTCAAGCAAAGTCTATAACGACAGTCATCCTTTCTGCCGTGCAAGCAAGCGGCTTCTATCCCATAACCAGCCGCAATACCCCGGCAAAGAAACTCCTTGTCCTCCCATGAACCCCATGATTTCTATATCCAGCGAAAGTTATGCAAATGCTAATCGTAGCAAAATGCCCAGTGTCCTATCAACCGTATGATTGACCACAAAAATGTAAAGTGCGAAGCGAATGAATGCACATGGCGAGCCCAGCACAGATGAATCTCTTCTTCTACAACTGAGAAGTCTGGCGGTTACTCTAGCGAATGTTTTGGTTTTAATTCAAAGTATGAGTTTTTCGTGCTGAAAACTCGGCTCTTGCGAGCCCAAGAAGGGAAAAATAGTGAATTGAATGCCGTGATCGTCCTTGGAGTTCATTATGATCATGACGGTATTATGATTAATAGGTATGTTTAAAAATATGCAAAATCCAAGTTCTGGCGTGGCAGAGGGGCTTTTTGTACAGAGGGTGCCAGAACAGAAAGTGTGCATGCTCGAAGTAAAGTCGCTCATATGCTAAAACGCCTAACATGATGATGCCGTAAAATTCGTGATAGTCTCGACGGAGGGCGGCGTCGAAATATTGATGTAGATTCGGATCTGAAAGCGGTAGAGGTTTATCGAGTTGGGAGTTCGTTGAGCTCGGTGTCTGAGGCTTGGGATGCAAGGGTTTCACCCTCCCAGGAGGAATGGCTCTCGTCAACCGGGCTTCTGGATCCAGAGGAGATGGAAGATGAGGAACCGACTGTCCACTCATCACTACTGTCATGTCGGAAATCATCACCTCCAAATTCTTGCAGTCCATATTCGTATCCACTGCTTTGCGCATCTCCATATTCAACGTAATCATATTCCCATCGGAAAAACTTGTCCATTTGAATCCTGGGTAGGAAATTTGTTTTTGCAATGTAGAAGCTGACTGCTGCCAAAAATGCGCCGAAAACAAGATCAACTGCGTAGTGGTGAGAGAGATACATGGTTGCCCACCACATCCACATGGCATATGCGACAACGAATGGTCGCAGCTTGGGGAAGCAATGGCTCATAAATAACGCCTCTAGAACCGCATTTCCTGAGTGCAGAGACGGAAATGCTCCGAATACTAACGGCGATGCGGTGAAGTTGGTTGTATACAAATCAATGCCGAAAAGCAAATCGATCCTTCGCAATCCGGCCGGGGAACCTTCCATGGAGTAATTTGCTGGAGAAAGCCCATACATATTCTCGTACCATGGTGGTGAACACGGAAAGATCAACTGAATTGCCACTCCTAGGATGTTCATGTATCCAAATGTTTGTGCATATATTGGAACAGTTCCGGGAGCAGAAAACAGGAACATCAAGATAGCCCATATCACTGGCCCACCAAAGTGCAAAATGCCATATGGAAACCATGCTAACAAATCCAACACAACATGCTGATGTGCCGAGATGATGTTACTCAAGTTGGCACCGTAAAATATGTTTTCTAGAGCTGGTAAAACCTTGACCCAGATATGTGGTCTATAATCCGAAGGAATGAAGCTGTTGGCCATGTTAGTTAAATAATCTGCAATCGATGGTGGCTAATTGCTGCCCAAACTCCAAAAATCTTGTCTGGAATGGATAATTAACACATACCGAGCATTAAAAAAGAAGACGAGCCAAGTCGCTATGGGGAGAAAAGGAAGAAAGAATTGTCTAGTGGCTGGCATGAGCAATAGGCCAATGAGTACCGAAGCGGCGAATGTCTTCATCAGGGGCCCTGGCGCTTGACTAATGGAGAGCGAGAAGACCGCGATGATGATCAATACCAGGTATTTGGCATCATAAACCGACCATCTGTGTGCCCGCAGTGCCTTAATCGTGTCATTTGGGTTGAAGGATGTCTCGACAGAGGCAATGGACGAGGCAGGCGAAATTGCCGACCGAAACTTGGAGCGTAAGCGCCGCCGATATCTGCGAGGAATTGGATTTATTATCGAGGATAGTGAGAACGGCATATTTGCTTTGGCTAAGGTCTGCGATAAGGTGGCGTGGTATTTATGAGCCTCTGGCATGACCTGGGGGGGTTTTTTCTGAGCGGCCTCTCGAACAACTTGCAGTTCGGGCGGTTTTCAGCGGAAGGCCGGATGCGCTCAGGAGAAGATGGGTGGATGGATAACGTGGGTATGTTGTAAAGCTATGATCAGCACATGAAGTTGTTGGTGAGATGTGAGGCTGTTGGAACGAGGTGAAAGGCCAAAGTATAAAAGGTGGGTGAGGTGGTGAGTGAGGATGAGGGAGAGAAGAAGTTGTGCTTGGTGAAATGAGTAGAGATGATGAGCGGATCCCCCGGGCTCCAAGGTTTGGACTTGGACCGTTTCGGGCATAGCCTGGCTGATGCTTGGCAGAATATAGTCGTAATTACAAATTTCCAGCCACGCTCACTGGCGACAAACATCTACGGTTGGATGCGGCTGGGTAAGCATCCTCAGACTTTATGAAGAATACTCGTTTTGTTAGATTGCTTTCCGATTTACTCTGACTGACTTATTTGCTCCAGAACTTGGGCATACCTCCGTATACCTGTGCCCACGTCACTATCTACCTCGACGGATCATCATACCAACCGCTGCCAAAAAACTTCAACAGCACAAATCCATTCTACTGTACTACTGTAACCGCTACTACCGGCTCGCTCGGTGGTCCAAGCAGGACGGATCATTCTCAACATCCGATTCCCGTCTGCGATTCATGCCGTGTGATTGGTTTCTACGGGCTCTACGGCCATTCATTGTGACTTACCGAGGAGAGTGTCGTCTGCTTTACCAGTAACAGGGGAACTCAAACGATAGCGAAGATCTCTACTGTTCGACCCGAGATTACGGTATTTCCTTTTACTGTAAGGGAATTCAGCTTCCTCACAGGCGGCGGTGACAGCAAATACAGTACACGCAAGCAAGTCAAACGCATGGCAGGACGAGCCTACTGCGTACCAAACAAAGTTTCTGGTGCACGTTCCGTAAGAAGTCATGAACCAAACGTTGATTGATCTGCAGCTTGAAGCCACCCAAGCACGTAACAACATCCTATCATCAGCCTCACCTTTGACCTTCGTTTCAGGCTCCAACTCTAAATCTGAATGCGATGCGCAGCGATGGGAAGGCTGAGCGCAACTCCCCCAGCATCCTTCTCGGCTATGTACATTTACACCAAGCAACTAAGCATCCTCCTCCGCAAAAGAAAGTTATTGCGACACCAATCAATACAAGTCGCAATCGTGCCCTGATTGAGCAGTGTGGACGATGTAGAAGTCTACACCGTTGAAACAGCGCCAAATCGTCGGCCCCCATTGGCGCTGCGGACTTGTCCTGACTATCCGAACTTAAAAATATTTTACTGTAAATACCTCCAAGCGTGCTTCTTCCACGTGGAGGTGTCACAATCGAAGTATGGGGACTCGATCCTTTCGTTCCAGTATATTACGAGGTGTAATTCGCTCTTTTAATTATCTAGTGTACACCATTACTTCGCAGCGGCAGCAAAAACTCTTCAGCAAATCTAATTTCGCCGCTGATGTCAGCAAGCAGATTTGGCACGGCTGCTTCTTTCTCACTATTGCTTTTCTACGGAGTACAGTAGTGGCTGCGACAAGTACCGACATTAAGAACAGCACACGAGCATACCACTGCTACTCCAACCGCTGAAGACCTCACCCAATAGGATGAGTGACTGAGATGGTAGAAGCTCCCAGGGAGGGGTGAAGCTCTTATCCAACTGCAGATTTGCTCATCCTACCTACAGCACTGATCCTATCACCATGCATGCTCGCACCGACCCGTTGTTGTACCTCGTACTCTGTACCACGTCCGGCAAAATATCCATGCGGTCCATCGCCAGGAAATTACTGATCCACTCCTGAGAAATTTCTGTTGACCAAATTTCGTTCCCGCATCAGATTTTCGTTCGCGCGGATCATCGAGGTTTTTTCCCGAGTTATGCAAGTTATGTAACATCGGTACCGAACGGCATCGCTTAATACCCGTGCAAGGGTATGATTTGCACCGGATAGGGGGCATTTCAATAGGGGCATCTGAACTTAGTCAGCTGCCGAGCAGTCGTGTTGAAATTACACTTTACACGAAATCGCGTTCATCAGAACGCGTTCCCGCGTGGAGTCTCAAAGTCGTGAATCATGACATAAGGGATGACATATCGTGACTAGGCCAATGGTTTCCTTTGCGAATTGTATCGACAACATCAACGAGTTCGAGATTCAGATGTATATTGAGATAAAACAAAATACCGTAATGAAGATAGCATTGGTGCATGTGGTGGCGGTTGCGCCTCACCATATATGTTCACGCTTTGGCAAACACGGCAGCCTTACATCTTCTCTGCGAAATCTTATTACCGCTCAATATCCAAGCACCTTTGATCATGTCAGTTGCTCCACAAGCAGGAAACAGGCTCTCCCTTCTTACAATTTACCCTGAGAAAGTCACCAAAGATTCCATTCGGGTGCTGGACCTTGAACCAGGCCACGAAGACGGTGATATAGTTTGTAATCTACGAATAGTTAGCTCCATGACAACCTCTTTAAACATATATGACGCAATATCATATGTCTGGGGTGATTCGTTCAAACTTGTCAGGATCCTGTGTAACGGTCATGAGTACTACATAAATACGTCGCTGGCTCTGGCTCTGAAAAGAATTCGCCATGTCAGCGAACGCCGGGTGCTTTGGGCCGATGCTATCTGCATTAATCAAGACGACGATGAGGAAAAAGGACACCAAGTGAAACAAATGGGTAGGATTTTTCAGGGTGCTAGTACGGTGTTTGTTTCTCTTGGTCCGGATTCTTCTTCTCGGGCAGCAGGTTGTTTTGAATTGATCAAGGACTTCAATCAGCACTGTGGTAAAGAATTGCAGCGGTGCAAACATCCTCGCGGATTCCCAATGGCCGACTACCCGTTTAGTGCAGACCCAACAAAATGGCAAGATATTGCGTATATGTCCCACGTTTCCTGGTTCGATCGCCTCTGGGTCATTCAGGAAGCAGGCCTCGCGAAAGACTGTGTAGTATTATGGGGTGAAGCAGAAATCAGATTTTCTGAAATCATGGAAACAATCCAATGGCTGCGCTGCCGCCCTGAATTTTCCAAAGTGTTCTGCCCTGATGTGTGTGTCAAATGGGCTGACATCTTCCTGCAAAATATGTGCACATTTGGCAATGAGCTAACGTGGCGGGTCGATTTACCACTTAGTAAATGGTACTGGAAATTAGGCAGTTCTAGTGACAATGAATCATTCATCGAGGTTTTGCGCACCGGGCGCAGAATGAAAGCAACGGATCCCCGTGATCGCGTATACGGCTTTTTGGGGAGTAAACTCGCTCTCACCGGCGACAATTCGACTACCCTTGTCGAGCCTAATTACACAAAAACGGTGCAAGAGGTATATTTTGATCTTGCAACTGCACTATTGCGCCACCCTCGAGAAGCCCCCTTCCTTCTTGGAGCTGTGGATCATAGCTGCGCTGCCAATGTTTTTGCTAAAGACAACTGGCCGTCGTGGGTGCCACATTGGGATCAAGGATATTGGAGCGTACCTCTAAATGTCCCCTACAATTGGTACCTTTCTGGAGGTTCAGAAGTTAATTTCACCGCTCATATACAGTCAAATGGTCTGCTTGCTATCCATTGTATAGTCTTTGATGAGCTATCATGGGTGTCAGAAGTGCTATCAGAAAATAATCTAAATCTTGACCCATCGCTCTGGGAGTCACCGGGGGGCATTGAGGAAGGAGGACAAGTTCAAAATGTCCAATTGAGTCTTTGTGGGAAGCGACGCGACGTTCCTGTCCCCATGATGGGAACGACCTTAAAAAGGTGTTTGAGATTACACTTTGCCGCGAATACCCAGCAAGCCAAAACGTCAAAGCCAAGGGTGTCAGCATCTCGTGGCTGCGCAGAGAATTTTCTAAATACTACCGCCTTAGAAAGGAACTAACTTCCAAATCCAGCGTTCCACAATTCCCAGCAGCGATTCGTGATAGCCCTGGGCCGGCCCAGGGACCGGCCGTTCGCTTTGCTCACAAGCTCTCATCATGTTGCAACCGGCGGCTCGCACACACCAAGGCTGGACGTCTAGTTCTTGCGCCGCAGTTTGCAGAGCCAACTGATATCTGCTGTGTAGTTCCTGGGGTATCCGTTCCGTTCATCTTTCGACCCTCGAATCAAAATGGAATTTACCATTTGGTTGGTGATTGCTACATATATGGAGTCATGAGAGGAGAAATTATGCGACAAGTTGAGGAGGGGATATATCAAGTGGAGATGGCACTTATCAAGTAGTTTGACGTATATTATTAGCATTGTTTTCTTTGAATTTTGCACATAGCATTCGCAAGCGGCTTGCGTTCCTTCCTCTCTTCCTTCTTTCTGACGTAGACTGAGTGCGAGCAATTGCCGCAGAAGTAGTTTCCGTTAAAAAGTCGATGATGGATGGCAAACCCATGGATAGCATCTAATCCGTTTTCATCAAATCAGTGTTGGCGGGACAAAATGATCTCCTTTCCACAATCTAAATCCCTGAGATTGGCAAAAACTCCCACGATTGTACTGTAAGAGTCCTCGAATCTAAGGAACTTTGAATGGTCAAATGTTCAATAGCGATAATCATAGCGCCGTTGATCATAGTGCCGTTGGCCCTCTGCAGTTTCGTACACAGATTCGCCATATGAGTCGAAACGATAATAATAGCCGTATAGGTCCCTGTGAGGGTACGAGTTACGCGGAGGCTCAGCACTATCATAAGTGTAACTTGGACGCTCAGCGTATCTCGAGCTCGACCCTGAATCACCGCTGCCATAACGCGAATCGGTGCCAGCAGTTCCTCTATAAGGGTAACTTGGACGCTCATTGTATCTCGAGCTCGACCCTGAATTACCGCTGCCATAACGCGAATCGGTGCCAGCACTGTAACTAGGACGCTCAGTGTATCTCGAGCTTGACCCTGATTCACCACTGCCATAATGCGAATCGGTGCCAGTACTTCCTCTATAAGGGTAACTTGGACGCTCAGTATATCTCGAGCTTGACCCTGAATTACCGCTGCCATAACGCGAATCGGTGCCAGCACTATAACTAGGACGCTCAGTGTATCTCGAGCTTGACCCTGATTCACCACTGCCATAATGCGAATCGGTGCCAGTACTTCCTCTATAAGGGTAACTTGGACGCTCAGTATATCTCGAGCTTGACCCTGAATTACCGCTGCCATAACGCGAACTGGTCCCAGCACTTGCTGATGTCGGCTCGGAGTTTTGGGGATTACGGTCTTTTTGGGAAGCAAGGCGTGCTCTCTCAGTGTCATATGCCTCGCGTTTTTCCGCATCCTTAAGCGTGTCGTACGCGGTGTTGATCTGCGTGCTCAATTCCTTCCATCCTTCATTATAGCTGGGGTCATCTTCATCGATGGGGTGCTTGTCTGGGTGGGC
>Ga0247810_10000422_pt1 | contig 47487 bp, 42 predicted proteins | sample UWRJL119311C1_FD_179918 | JGI IMG/M metagenome (GOLD analysis project Ga0247810, IMG submission 179918) | Plant litter microbial communities from Arlington Agricultural Research Station in Wisconsin, United States - UWRJ-L119-311C-1 | ecosystem: Environmental > Terrestrial > Plant litter >...
ACCTCCTGGGCCGCGCCCGCAAGGTCGTCATCACCAAGGACGAGACCACGATCATCGAGGGCACCGGCGACGCCGACGCCATCGCCGGTCGCGTCAAGCAGATCCGTGCCGAGATCGAGAACACCGATTCCGACTACGACCGCGAGAAGCTGCAGGAGCGCCTGGCCAAGCTGGCCGGCGGCGTTGCAGTCATCAAGGCCGGAGCCGCGACCGAGGTCGAGCTCAAGGAGCGCAAGCACCGCATCGAGGATGCAGTGCGCAACGCCAAGGCAGCCGTCGAAGAGGGCATCGTCGCCGGTGGTGGCGTCGCCCTCATCCAGGCCGGCAAGATCGCCTTCGAGTCCGCCGCAGTCACCGACCTCGTCGGCGACGAGGCGACCGGCGCGAACATCGTGCGCGTCGCGATCGACGCCCCGCTCAAGCAGATCGCGCTCAACGCCGGTCTCGAGCCGGGTGTTGTCGCCGACAAGGTGCGTCACCTCCCCGTCGGCCAGGGCCTCAACGCCGCGACCGGCGAGTACGTCGACATGCTCCTCGCGGGCATCAACGACCCGGTGAAGGTCACGCGTTCCGCGCTGCTCAACGCCGCATCGATCGCAGGACTCTTCCTGACGACCGAGGCCGTTGTCGCCGACAAGCCGGAGAAGAACCCGGCTCCGATGGGCGACCCCTCGGGTGGCATGGACTTCTAAGTCCCCGCCTACCCAGGCTGAACAACACGAACGGGCGGTCCTTCGGGGCCGCCCGTTCGTGCGTTAACCGCCATTGCGCATCGCACACGGGCGATGCCGCCCGATCGTCAGTGGGCGAACAGCCGCGCGTTCGCCGCCTCGATCTCGGCGTACTGCTGACCGGCCACGTTGAGCGCCTGGCTCACCGCGCCGAGGGTCTCGTCCACCCGGTGCTGGGTGGACTTCCAGTCGAGCGCGAGGCCCTGGAACGCGACGGAGGCCTGCCCGCTCCACGAGTTCTGCAGGTTCAGGAGCTGGCTGTGGAGACTGGCCGACTCCGACTGGATGCGGCTGATTGTTGCGCGGACTGCCGAGCTCGCGCCGAGGACTTCGTCACTGTCTACCTGGTATCTGGTCATGCAGGAGACGGTAGCCGTGCGGGGGCGTGCGTGGGGGCTACTCGATCAGAAAGGGGGGAGTCTCGTCATTCTTCTCGCTCGGGAGGAGAGGAAGCACAACACGGAAGGTGGCACCGCCGCCGGGGGTCTCGACGACCTCGACCTCGCCCTTGTGTGCGGCGACGATCGACGCGACGATCGCCAGGCCGAGCCCGCTGCCGCCGGTGTCGCGGTTGCGCGAGCTGTCCGCGCGCCAGAAGCGCTGGAAGATCTTCTCGCGGATCTGCGGCGGGATGCCCTCGCCATGGTCGACGACCGACAGCACGGCGAGCCCGTGGGCGCGGTCGGCCTCGACGAGGATCTCGATCGGGGTGTCCTCCGGCGAGAAGCGCAGGGCATTGCCCAGCAGGTTGGTGAGCACCTGGCGGATCTTGTTCTCCTCCGCCAGCACGACCGCCCGCGGAGCGAGCGCGACTGTCTGCACGACCGCGGCGGTGGAGGTGTCCTCCTCGACCACCCGCGGCCTGCGCCCGCGCAGACGCGCGAAGGTGGCGCCGGCGAACGCCATCGGACCGGTGGCGAGGGTGGCGGACGTCTTGTCGGGAGCGGGCGGCGCGGCGTCCGTCTCGACGGGGAGCGTCGCATCCGGAATCTCCACCTCGGACACGATCACGCGCACCTCGCGACCGGGGGCGAAGGCCATGGTGTCGAGGGCGGCGTCGTTCGCGAGCGGGATGAGGTCGACCTCGGCCAGCTGCAGCGGCTTCGCCTCGTCGATGCGGGCGAGTTCGAGCAGGTCGGTCACGAGTTCACCCATGCGGATGGCCTCCTTCTCGATGCGCTGCATGGCCTGGGCCACCTCGTCGGGCGTGGTGAGCGCACCCATGCGGTAGAGCTCGGCGTAGCCCCGCACGGATACCAGGGGAGTCCGCAGCTCGTGGCTGGCGTCGCCGACGAAGCGGCGCATCTGGTCGATGGTGCGCGCACGGTCGGCGAAGGCCAGGTCGATGCGCGCGAGCATGGCGTTGAGCGAGCGGTTGAGGCGCCCGACCTCGGTGTTCGGGGTCGCACCGCCGAGCCGCTGGCTGAAGTCGCCGGCCGCGAAGCGGGCGGCGGTCGCCTCCACCTCGCGCAGGGGGTTGAACGTGGAGGTGACCAGGAGGCGGGTGAGCGCCCCGCCGAGGATCACCACGGTGAGGCCGAAGAAGAGGAAGATCGCGGCGAAGCGGGAGATCAGCACGTCGGTTCCCGCGAGGTTCTGCCCGACGATCAGGGTGAGGTACTCATTGTTGGGCGTGGTCTTCGGCAGGCCGGCGATGCGCCACTGGCCGTTGCCGGTGGAGCTCTGCACGGTGAAGGCCTGGTCCTGCGAGGTGAACGACAGGCCGGCCATCGCATCGGGGTCGGGCTGCGGGCTCGGGTAGGTGATGTTGTCGCAGATGATCGTGCCCGACTCGTCGAGTACGGCGATGTAGTAGTCGGGCACCGCGACGGCGTTGCAGCCGATCCCGTCGGTCGTGTAGCTCAACTCGAGCACCTGGCCGTTGAGGGTCGAGATGAGCGAGTCGATCTTGTGGTCGGTCTCGCCGGTCAGGTAATTGCGCAGAACCGAGATCGAGCCGAGACCGGCGACGCAGAGGCCGATGGTGAGCAGCAGCACGCTCACCGTCGTCATCTTCGTGCGGAGCGACGTCGCATTCCACTTGGTGGAGAACGCGTCGGTCACAGAAGAGCCTTTCGTCACGCCCGCGAGGTCTTGAGCATGTAGCCGAAGCCACGCTTCGTCTGGATGATCGGCTCCTCGGAGAGGTGATCGAGCTTACGACGCAGGTAGCTGATGTAGCTCTCGACGATACCGGCATCGCCGTTGAAGTCGTATTCCCAGACGTGGTCGAGGATCTGCGCCTTCGACAGCACGCGGTTCGGGTTGAGCATCAGGTAGCGCAGCAGCTTGAACTCGGTGGGGCTGAGCTCGATCTGCTCGGAGCCGATGGTGACCTCGTGGGTGTCCTGGTCCATGGTGAGCTCGCCGGCGCGGATGACCGCCTCCTCGTCGTCCTGCATGGTGCGGCGCAGGATCGCCTTGATGCGCGCCACGATCTCGTCGAGCGAGAAGGGCTTGGTCACGTAGTCGTCACCGCCGACGGTGAGGCCGGTGATCTTGTCCTCGGTGTCGTCCTTCGCGGTGAGGAAGAGGATGGGGGCCGTGTAGCCGGAGGCCCGCAGTCGCTTCGTCACCCCGAATCCGTTGATGTCGGGCAGCATGACGTCGAGGATGATGAGGTCGGGTTCCTCCTCGAGCACTGCCGAGATGGCGCCGGCTCCATTGCCCACGGCTCGCACCGCGAAGCCCGCGAAACGCAGGCTGGTGGTGAGGAGGTCGCGGATGTTCGGCTCGTCGTCAACGATCAGGATCTTGGGGCCATCAGTCATGGATTCAGTATCTGCGAGTTGTCTGGACTTTGTCTGGGAGTCTGATTGGTCGCGGCAATGACCCGTCGCATCCGCTGAACGGCCCGTGATCGGCGACGGCCCTGCTCGGCGTCCGGCGGCGGTCGCCGTCCACGGCAAAATGAAGGAGATAGTTCTCACAACGGGGGTGCACAGTGGCGGATGACGCGCGCAGGTCGAAGAACTCCTTCGTCTTGGGAGACGGCGTGGCGGTGATGGGCATCGTCAACCGCACGCCCGACTCCTTCTACGACCGGGGAGCCACCTTCGCGCTCGACGCCGCCGTGGCCGCCGCGCTCGCGCACGCCGAGGCCGGGGCGCTGCTCGTCGACGTGGGCGGGGTGCCCTTCGGCGCCGGGCCGGCCGTCTCGGAGCAGGAGGAGATCGACCGCGTCGTGCCCGTGGTGGCGGCGATCCGGGCGGCGAGCGGCGTGGCGGTCTCGGTCGACACCTTCAACGCCGAGGTGGCGCGCCTGAGCATCCTCGCCGGCGCCGCGGTGATCAACGACACCAGCGGGCTCTTCGACGAGCGGATGCCGCGGGTCGTCGCCGAGAGCGACGCCATACTCGTGCTCACCCACAGCCTCGCGCCGCCGCGCAGCGCACCCCCGCGCCCCCGCTACGACGACGTGGTGGCCGAGGTCGTCGCCTTCCTCGGCGACCGCGTGGGCCGGGCGGTCGCCGCCGGAATCCCGGTGGAGCGGCTCGTCGTCGACCCCGGCCACGACCTCAACAAGAACACCCTGCACTCGATCGAGATCACCCGCCGCCTCGAGGAGGTCGTGGCGATCGGCCCGCCGACCCTCGTCGCGGTCTCTCGCAAGGACTTCGTGGGCGAGACCCTCGACGCGGCGAAGGAGGACCGTCTCGAGGGCTCGCTCGCCGCCGCGGTGGTCTGCGTGATCAAGGGCGCGCGCATCGTTCGCGTGCACGATGTGGCGGCCACCGTGGCCGCCATGCGCATGACGGAGGCGCTGCTCGGGCTGCGGGAGCCCGTGTTCCTGAGCCATAACATGGGGGAATGACACAGCAGCCTGCCCCGGCCCGCATCGACCAGTTGTGGCCGGAGCCGCTCGACGAGCTCGGCGACGACGAGCTGGTCGCCGATCTCGCGCACCCGGGCGGGTCCTGGCTGCGCGTCAACTTCGTCTCGAGCGTCGACGGGGCCGCGACCACCGCCGGCGTCTCGGGCGGGCTCGGCGACGCCAGCGACAAGCGCATGTTCGAGCTGCTGCGCCGGGTGAGCGACGTCGTGCTCGTCGGCGCGGGAACCGTCCGCGACGAAGGGTACGGCGCTCTGCGTGTGAGCGAGGAGTCGGCCGACTGGCGTGTGAAGCGCGGTCTCGCGCCGCATCCGGTGTTCGCGATCGTCTCCGGATCGCTCGACCTCGACCCGGCGTCGACCATCTTCACGGATGCGCCCGTGCGCCCGGTGCTCGTCACCACGGGGCGGGCGAGCGTGGCGAGCATGGCCCGGTTCGACGGCCTCGCCGACATCGTCGTGGCGGGTGAGGAGACGCTCGATCTGCGGGCTGCGCTCGATGCGCTGCACGAGCGCGGCCTGACGCAGGTGCTCAACGAGGGCGGGCCCTCGCTGTTCGGGTCGCTCGTCGCGGCGGATGCGGTGGACGAGCTCTGCCTCACCCTGAGCGCCCGGCTGGAGGCCGGAGACGCCCCGCGCATCGCCCACGGCGCGCTCGACGTTCCCGCGACGCTGCGGCTCGAGCGGGTGCTGCGGCACGAGAGCACGCTGCTGCTGCGGTACCGGCGCGCCTGAGCGCCCGTCCCGCCCGCCCGTCACGCGAGAGGCGGGGCAGACAATCGACCCTCCGACCCCGGCTCGGGGTCGGAAGATTGCCCCTCTGCCCTAGGCGGCCGCGTCGAGCGTGTCGGAGTCGAGGATCGTGTAGCTGTACCCCTGCTCGGCGAGGAAGCGCTGGCGGTTCTGGGCGAAGTCCTGGTCCACCGTGTCGCGAGCGACCAGCGTGTAGAAGTTCGCGGGCAGGCCGCTCTCCTTCGGGCGCAGCAGGCGGCCGAGGCGCTGGGCCTCCTCCTGGCGGGAGCCGAACGACCCGCTCACCTGGATGGCGACCGTGGCCTCCGGCAGGTCCACCGAGAAGTTGGCCACCTTCGAGACCACAAGCACCTTGGTCGTGCCGTCGCGGAACGACTGGTACAGCCGCTCGCGCTCCGCCACCGGTGTCGACCCGGTGAGCGCGGGGGCGTCGAGGGCCTCCGCGAGCTCGTCGATCTGGTCGAGGTACTGCCCGATCACGAGGATCTGCTCCCCGTCGTGCTTCTCGACCAGACGCTTGACCACATCGAGCTTCGCCGGCGCGGTGGCCGCGAGGCGGTAGCGCACGTCGTCGGCGGACGCCGCGTACTCCAGCCGGTCCTGCTGCGGCAGGTCGATGCGCACCTCGTAGCAGCTCGCAGGGGAGATGAAGCCCTGGGCCTCGATCTCCTTCCACGGTGCGTCGAAGCGCTTCGGGCCGATGAGGCTGAACACGTCGCCCTCACGGCCGTCCTCGCGAACGAGCGTCGCGGTGAGGCCGAGGCGGCGGCGGGCCTGCAGGTCGGCGGTGAGCTTGAACACCGGAGCGGGCAGCAGGTGCACCTCGTCGTAGATCACCAGCCCCCAGTCGAGGGCGTCGAGCAGCGCGAGGTGGGCGTACTCGCCCTTCCGCTTCGCGGTGAGCATCTGGTACGTCGCGATGGTCACCGGCTTCACGTCCTTCACGAGACCGGAGTACTCGCCGACCTCCTCCTCGGTGAGGGTGGTGCGCTTGAGCAGCTCGTTGCGCCACTGGCGGGCGGAGACGGTGTTGGTCACGAGAATGAGCGTGTTGGTCTTGCCGACCGCCATCGCCCCGGCCCCGACGAGTGTTTTGCCCGCACCGCAGGGGAGCACGACCACGCCGGAGCCCTGTTCGAAGAAGCTGCTCACCGCGTCGTTCTGGTAGGGGCGCAGGTGCCAGCCGTTGTCGAGCAGGCTGATCTCGTGCGGGGTGCCCGGGGTGTAGCCGGCGAGGTCCTCGGCGGGCCAGCCGATCTTGAGCAGCTCCTGCTTGAGCTGGCCGCGGGCCCAGGCCTGCACCACGTAGGTGTTGTCGCCGCGCTTCTCGAAGAGCAGGGCCGACACCTTCTTGCCGCGGGCGATCTCGGCGAGTACCGCCGAGTCCGTGGCGGTCAGCAGCAGCACGCCCTCGGCGTCGCGCTCGATCACCAGGCGGCCGTAGCGGCCGACGGTCTCGGTGATGTCGACCGTGACCACCTGCGGGATCGCGTACTTGGAGTACTTCTGCAGCGTCGCGAGCATGTCGTCGGAGCTGTGGCCGGCGGCGCGGGCGTTCCACAGGCCGAGCTTGGTGATGCGATAGGTGTGGATGTGCTCGGGCGCGCGCTCCAGCTCGGCGAAGACCGCGAGGTCGTGGCGGGCGTCGTCGGCGAGCGGGTGCGCCACCTCCAGCAGCACCGTTCGGTCACTCTGAACAATCAGCGGTCCATCGGGTGCTTCTGGCGAATTCACCTCGACAGCTTAGACCGCGCTGCTGACCGCCGTGATGCGTGCGAGCGGGAGAGTGCGCTCGATGTCGGCCTTGCGGTCGCGGGCGCGCAGGCGTCCGCCGCCCAGCCCGGTGGGTTCGAGCACATAGTCGACCGAGGAGCCGTCCTGCACGGTCACCGTCACCGTGATCGTCAGGCGGGCCTTGACGGCGGCGTCGAGCTGGCGCTCGAGCCACGCCCGGTCGTTGTCGTGGCCGGACTCCTCGCCCGACTGCCGAAGCCGCTCGATGATCGCGTCGGTGTGGTCGACCGCCGGCTGCTGCACCGCGGCCTTGCGCGCACGGCGGGCCAGGGCGACCACCGTACCGTCCGCGTCCTCGGCGGCGACCGGGTAGCGAGCCTCGCTCAGCGACCAGAACACCGTCTGCTCGTCGTAGCGGCTGAGGACTCGGCCGTCGGCGGTGCGGGCCAGGCCGAGCGCCGAGAGGCCCTGGTCCACGAGGATCGCGCCGAGCAGGTTGCCGTCGGACGAGCGCACGTAGCTGCCGTCGCCGTGCGGCCCGACGCGCACCAGGCCGTAGCGCTGTGCGGCGTCGGCGATCAGGTACGCGAGCGGCTGCGGGATGCCGGTCAGGGAGATCCCCGACAGGAACTCGGTGATCGACTCCGCGGTCTCGCCGAGGGCGAGCGCGCGGTTGACGCTGTCGAGCGAGACCCGGTAGCTCGAGGCCAGCGCGTGGCTCTCGACGATCGCCATCGTGCGCAGCCGCGCATCCAGTCGTGGGGCGAGCGGGCCGGGGGACACGATCGAGAGATCGTGCTGCAGGTATACCTGCTCGACCTCTCGGGGCAGCAGGCGGGCCATGGCCGCTGCCGCGGCATCCGCTCCCTCGTCGAGCAGAAGGGCTCCCGGAGTGCTCGGGGTGGCGTCGGCGATGATGCCGAGAAGCTCGGCGGCCACGACGCGGGCGGCCACCCGCTCACGCATCCAGTCGCCGCCGGCGGGGTACAGCCAGGCGACGAGTGATTCGAACTCGGAGTCCCAGGCGTCGTGCGTGCGGCCGGCGAGCAGTTGGCGGATGTCACGGGGTAGGTCGTGCAGCCAGGCCGCGGCCAGGCGGGACCACACCTCGGGAGTCGACTGCAGCATCCACGGTGCGGCGTCGTCCGTCGGCAGCCAGAGACCGGAGTCGAGGGCGAGCAGGCCGGCGCGCACGGCGATCGAGTGCAGTGCCGTCACCTCGTCGAGGTCGACGGCGGCCGAGGCGGCGAGGCGCTTCGCGTCGGGCAGCGAGAGACCGCCCTTGGCCAGCTCCTTGGCTGGCTCGTGCTGGTGCTCCGCGACGATCTCGACCACGGCCATCGTTGTGGTGAAGGCGCGCTCGGCGGCGAGCGAGTCGACGTCGCCGGTGTGCGCGGGGTGCTCGGGGGCGACCCAGCCGCTCGCGAGCCCGGCGAGGTCGGGCAGTCCGAGGCTCGGCCACTCGGCGAGCTGCTCCGACACGGCCTGCCAGGTGGTGAAGCGGTCGCCGTCGCCGGCGGCCAGTCCGAGCGCGGTCGCTGCGGCGAGCTGCGCCGCCACGGTGTCGGGCGCCACCGTGCTGCCGAGGGCGCCCAGCCGCGCGGCGATCGTCGCGGTGTCTGCGTACTCGGTGCCCGCATCCGCCCCGGTCAGTTCTGCCAGGGCCGCCAGGGCGGCCAGGGTCGGGCGGTCGAGCGAGGTGAGCGCGGCCTGCACCGAGGCGCTGTCGAGCAGCTTCTCGGCCAGGTCGAAGAAGTCGCCGAGCGAGGAGTCCCGCACGGCGCGGGCGCGCAGCACGGCACCGAGCGCGGTGTCGTCGAGAACGCGCAGGTGGCCGGCGAGCGCGAGGGTCGAGGTGCTAGTCGCGGTCATCCCGTGCCGCACGGCTCTTGCGGATACTGCTGACGACGAGCAGTGTGATCACGATGATGAAACCGATGGGCAGACCGACGTAGGGCAGCATGATCACGACCGGCCAGACACCCTCGCCGAAGTTGCGCACTCCGGCGCCGGTCGCGATGATGATCGCGAGAATGGCCAAGATCGACGCGCCAATCGCCGCAGCGAGCATGTACGCGAGGATGCGTTCGTTACGATTGACGTTTACTGGGTTTTTTTGTGCCACAGTCACAAGGATAGAGCCACAGTGGTGCCTCAACGATTGAGAGCACTATTCATAAGGGAGTTACGCGATGCCAACCGGCAAGGTCAAGTTTTACGACGAGGAGAAGGGCTTCGGCTTCATCAGTTCTGATGACGGCCAGGAGGTCTTCCTGCACGCGTCTGCGCTTCCCGCGGGCACCACCGGGGTGAAGGCCGGAACGAAGCTCGAATTCGGCATCGCCGACGGCAAGAAGGGCGCCCAGGCGCTCTCGGTGCGTGTTCTCGAAGCCCCCACGAGCCTCTCCAAGCTCAACCGCAAGCCGGCCGACGACATGGCGATCATCGTCGAAGACCTGGTGAAGCTGCTCGACGGCATCGGCTCCAACCTCAAACGCGGCCGCTACCCCGACAAGAGCCACAGCGGCAAGATCGCCCAGATGCTGCGCAAGGTCGCGGACGAGCTCGATGCCTGAGTCGTCTGCACAGCCCTCGGCATTCGAGGTGGCCTACGCCGCCCTGCTCGAGATCACACCCGTCGAGACGGTCGGCGACCCCGCGGGAGAGGTCGCCGAGAGCGAGGGCGTCGTCTCCGTCCTGTTCGACTGCGCCCTGCCCGGCTATCCGGGTTGGAAGTGGACCGTCAGCGTCGCGACCGTCGAGGGCTCCGCCCCGTCGGCGCTCGAAGTGGAGCTCATGCCGTCGGAGGGCGCCCTGCTCTCTCCCGACTGGGTGCCGTGGAGCGACCGCCTCGCCGAGTACAAGGCGGCGCAGATCGCGGCCGGTGAAGAGGTCGACGACTCCGACGACGACCCGGATGACGAGACCGACGAGTCGGATGACGATTCCGACGACGAGGACGACGACACCGACGACGATTCGGATGACGACGACTCGGACGACGACGACGACGACGACGACGACGACGATGACGATTCCGACGACGAGGACGACGACGACAGCGACGTGATCGCCAAGGTCCACGGCGGCGACGTCGACGGCGTGGACATCGACGAGCTCTACGTCGGCGATGCGTCGGGTGCGGAGTCCGACGACGAGTCCGACTCCGGCGAGTCCGAGCAGGACGAGTCGGAGAACGCCGAGGCGGAATCCGACGACGACGGTACCGGCGACGACGAGTCCGACGAGAAGGAATCCGCCCGCCTCTAGCGTGCATACGAGAAAGGCCGGCCACCCGAGGGTGACCGGCCTTTCGCGTGTGCGGTCTAGAGAGCGCCCACCACGTAGTCGATCGAGGCGATCAGCTGGCGGATGTCGCTGGGATCGATGGCCGTGAACGTCGCGACGCGCAGCTGGTTGCGTCCCAGCTTGCGGTAGGGCTCGGTGTCGACGATTCCATTGGCGCGGAGGACCTTGGCGATGTTCGCGGCGTCGATCGCGTCGTCGAAGTCGACGGTGACGACCACTTGCGAGCGGTGGTCGGGGTTCGTGACGAAGGGGGTCGCGAACGAGGTCGCATCCGCCCACTCGTAGAGAGCGCCCGACGACTCCTTGGTGCGGGCGTCGGCCCAGGCCAGCCCGCCGTTGCCGTTGATCCAGTCGAGCTGGTTCTCGAGCAGCAGGAGCGTGGAGATCGCCGGGGTGTTCAGGGTCTGGTTGAGGCGCGAGTTGTCGACCGCGTTCTTGATCGACAGGAACTCGGGGATGTAGCGGCCGCTCGCCGCGATGCGCTCGACACGCTCGATGGCGGCGGGGGAGAAGAGGGCGAACCACAGGCCGCCGTCGGAGGCGAAGTTCTTCTGCGGGGCGAAGTAGTAGACGTCGGCCTGGCTGGCGTCGAAGTCGATTCCGCCGGCCGCGCTGGTGGCGTCGATCACGGTGAGCGCTCCGGCGTCGCCGTTCACGCGGGTGACCGGGGCCATCACGCCGGTCGACGTCTCGTTCTGCGGCCAGGCGTAGACGTCGATGCCCTCGAGCACCTCCACCTCGGCGCGCGATCCGCCCGCGGCGTCGACGATGTGCGGGGCCGCGAGCCACGGGGTCTTCGCCGCGGAACCGAACTTCGACCCGAACTCGCCGAAGGTGAGGTGCTCGCTGCGGTTCTCGATGAGGCCGAAGGCGGCGGCGTCCCAGAAGGCGGTGGATCCGCCGTTGCCCATGACGACCTCGTAGCCCTCGGGGAGACGGAACAGGTCGGAGAGGCCGGTGCGCACGCGTCCGACGAGGTTCTTCACCGGCGCCTGGCGGTGGGACGTGCCCATGATCGATGCGCCTGCGCCCGCGAGGTAGGCCAGCTGCTCGGGGCGCACCTTGCTCGGTCCGCAGCCGAAACGGCCATCAACGGGAAGGAGGTTTGAGGGGATCACGATCGTCGACATTCGGCAATTCTATTCTCCGGATGCTGTGCGCGATTCAGTATTACAGCGCACGCCGTCGACGTGGCCGCGTCAACGTCCGGAAGAGGGGAGCCCCAACAAGTAGTGTTGGAGCAGACTTACGCCAACTGGAGGCCTCGATGACGGATCTCGTTGATACCACCGAGATGTACTTGCGCACCATCCTCGATCTCGAGGAGGAGCACATCGTGCCCCTGCGCGCCCGCATCTCCGAGCGACTGGGCCATTCAGGCCCCACCGTCTCGCAGACGATCGGACGTATGGAGCGCGACGGACTGGTTGTGGTCGAGGGAGACCGCCACCTCGAGCTCACCACCAACGGACGCAGCAAAGCCGTGCACGTGATGCGCAAGCACCGCCTCGCGGAGCGCCTGCTCGCCGACGTGATCGGTCTCGACTGGGCCTACGTGCACGACGAGGCCTGCCGCTGGGAGCACGTGATGAGCGAGCAGGTGGAGCGCCGCATCCTGGAGATGCTCGGCAACCCCACCGAGTCGCCCTACGGCAACCCGATCCCCGGACTCGACGAGCTCGGCCACGAGGCGGCGCCCGCGTTCATGGACGGCGTGGTCAACCTGGTCGAGCGCGTGCACGGTGTCACCGAACCGGTCAGTGCGGTCATCCGCCGTCTGGGCGAGCCCGTGCAGTTCGAGCCGGAGCTCCTCCAGCAGCTGCAGAACGCCGGGGTCATGCCGGGAGCGGTGGCCAACGTGTCCGCTGCGGGCTCCTACGTGTTCGTGGCGGTCGAGGGCTTCGGCGAGGGCCTCGAGCTGCCCAACGAGGTCGCCGTGCACATTTTCGTAGGAGCATAGACTAAAAATCGATACATGCAATACCCAGACTGGGTTGTTCTGGTCACGAAAAGGTGACAATCCCAGGATCGTGTCGTAGGGTCGTCGAGTCCCACTGACCGCCCGAGGTCGGGGACGCAGCTCAGGACGTCTCGGTCACCCTTCTCCTGCTCGCTGGAACACGTGCGTTTGAGAAACAGGAGTTGGGCAACTTCCCTAGGGTTGCCGAGGCGCAGGAGGTTGAATCTCTTGACCAGAGCACTACCCGGCAAGACCCGCAAGTCCAGCGTCCTCAGCATCGCCATCGTGGCGGTCGTGGTTCCCGGACTGTTCGCGACCGTGGCCCTCCCGGCCTACGCATTCGTCCCCGTCCAGGACGACAGTGAGCTCAACGCCGCCGTCGCCCTCGAGGACTACAAGGAGTCGAGCGCCCAGACGGTGGTCGTCGACGCCGGCGCGACGATCGCGGATGTGGCCCGCGACGAGTTCTCCGCCACCTCGGAGGCCGAGCTCGCGGCCACCCGGCAGCGCACCGCGCTCGCCGCCACCTATGCCTCCTACGCCGGCCCCACGGCCGACGACTACCTCGCCAACCCGCCGTACCCGAGCTTCGACCTGAACCAGGTGGTCGCCGTCGGCGAGCAGTACATCGGCACCCCCTACGTTTTCGGTGGCGCGGACCCCTCGGGCTTCGACTGCTCCGGGTTCATCAAGTTCGTCTACGCCCAGTTCGGCGTGAACCTCGCCCACTCCGTCACGGCGCAGGCGGCCGCCGGCACACGCATCTCCACGGCCGACGCCGTACCGGGCGACCTGGTGATCATGTCCGGCCACGACGGCATCTACATGGGCGACGGGATGATCATGGACGCCCCGAAGCCCGGCGGCTTCGTGAGCATCCGCCCGATCTGGACCACCTCGTTCTACATCGTCCGTATCGGCGTCTGACAACGTTCACCGAAACGGCGGGCCACCTTGTTGTGGTTCGCCGTTTTTGGGTTAACCTGTAGTCCTTGGAGTTCAACGAGTTCTAGGAGAGCCGAATGCACCGCAGGAGCACCATCCAAACCACGGATGTGCGCGCCTGTCTGGGCATACGGCACAGCGGTACACGGCACGTATTCATATACGTGCGCGTGTGAAGCAATCAGGCACTGTCTTTCGACAGTGCCTTTTTTGTTGTCCGCTCGCCCCCGGAACGAGTCAGAGCCCCAGGAACGCATGTCGAATGCCTGCAAGCCGTGCAGGCGCTTTCGAAAGGATGACAATGCGCACTCTGGTACTGAACGCGGGCTACGAGCCCCTTGGCGTTGTGTCATTCAAGCGAGCACTCGTGCTGGTGATGAACGAGAAGGCGACCATCATTGCAGCGGATGGCGAGCATCCGATATTCGGGCTCTCCGGGGCCTGGGACCGTCCGTCCGTGATCATTCTGCGTCGCTACGTGCGCATTCCGAGCGGGCGCAGTGTGCCCGTCTCGCGGCGCGGGGTTCTACGGCGCGACAACGGGCGCTGCGGGTACTGCGGGGGATCCGCCAGCACAATCGACCACATCACACCGCGTTCGCGCGGGGGCAAGGACAGCTGGGAGAACCTGGTCGCCTGCTGCCTCAAGTGCAACAACGTCAAGGGCAACCGCACACCCGGCGAGATGAACTGGAGACTGCGGTCGACCCCTCAGGCGCCCCACGGCTCGTCGTGGATCGTGCGGGGGATCGAGCGCTCCATGCCGGACTGGGACGAGTATCTCGCACCCGCGGCGTGACAGCCCCTACGACGTCATTCGGCGCCGGGGTAGAGATCTTTGATAACAATCCCGTAAACTCAACGGGTTCCCGAGGCGTCCCTACGCCACCCATCGTGCTCGAGAGGCTGGCCCCGTGATTGTTTCGTCTTCGACACCGTCGCGACGAACATCCCCAGCCCCCAGTCTCTTTATGCGTGTGCGCAAGCAGGGCATCGCCGTCGTGACCTTCGCGTCCGTCGCAGCCCTCATGGCCACTCTCGCTCTGCCGTCGTACGCGTACAGCGAGCCCGAGGCCGCGCCCGTCGCCGCGAAGCAGATGGACACGGTCAGCGTCGAGGTGAGCGACAGCGCCCCCACCACCGTTCTGGCCCGTGAGGGATTCGCGGCGACGACGCCCGCCGAGCTCGCGAGTACCCGCGCCGCCGCAGCGGCCGCCGCGGCCGTGGTGGCCCGCCGCAACCAGGCGGTCACCTACACCGCGTCGTCGACGACGCGCGAGGCCGGCGACGACTACCCGTGGCGCGACGCCGCGATCAAGACCCTCTCGCCGCTGCGGTACGTCTACCGCGAGTGCGTCGACTTCGTCGTCTGGCGCCTCAACCGCGACGTCGGCAGCACCTCGGCCCCCTTCGCCTACGACTGGGGCTACCTCACCCCGGGCAACGGAAACGCCTCCGCCTGGAAGGGCGCCTGGGAGAAGCACGGCTGGCCGATCAGCAACACTCCCAAGGCCGGCGACATCGCCTACTGGGCCAACAACCACCTCGCGTACGTGAAGGCGGTGAACGCGGACGGCACCGTGTTCCTCGAGGAGTACAACGTGATCAAGTACACGTACTCCACACGCACCATCCCGGCCTCGAAGGTCGACGCCTTCCTGTCGCCGCCCCCGCGCTAGGCCGCAAGCTGCTGTCGGGGCGCCACCGCCCACCGCGCTAAACTCGTCACGTCAGCCTCTGTAGCTCAATGGAAGAGCAAGTCCGTCCTAAGGATTAGGTTGGGGGTTCGAGTCCCTCCAGGGGCACCATCTCGCCCGCGCCGTCGTCGCCGCGCGAATCAGCCGCAGGCACGCGATAAACGCCCGCTCGGCTCCTGATCAGTGCTGTCGCGCGCTGCTCACGAGGGGCGTGCTTCCGCGGAGATCCGCTGCAATGTGAAGTATGAACCACATTAGAGAATCGAAATTCAAGCCCCAATTTAGGGGGTTGAATGTTACGGTCGGTTTGGGTCTGAAACCGTTGCGTAGATCGCCAGACCAAACCCCGAACGATACCAATCGGAGCAGATTTCGTGCGCTCAAAATTCGATACCCCACGCCCAGCGCGTCCCGTGAGACGGGTCCGCCGAGGCTATCAGGCTGTGCTGGCAGCCCTGACCGCAGGCGCCGTGGTGCTCGTGGCGGCAACGCCCCTCAGCGCATCCGCCGCGGCAGCGACCGAGTCGCTGTTCGCCGCAACCGCGACCCCCCAGATCGTCTCCGACGCCGACGTCTCGGCCGTCGAGCTGGGTGTGAAGTTCACGCCGAAGGTCGACGGCACGATCACCGGCATCAAGTTCTACAAGGGCGCCCAGAACACCGGAACCCACACCGCCACGCTGTGGAACGCGTCGGGTGCGAAGCTCGGCACCGCCACCTTCGCGGGCGAGACCGCGTCGGGCTGGCAGACCGCCAGCTTCACCGCGGCTCCCGCCGTCAAGGCCGGACAGCAGTACACCGCGTCGTACTACGCGCCCAAGGGCCGCTACTCGGCCAGCAACAACGGTTTCGACAGCGCCGTCACCCGCGGCAACCTGAGCGCACCGGTGGGTGCCGGCGTCTACCGGTACGGCGCCAGCGGGCTGCCGAACGCCTCGTACAGGAACACGAACTACTTCGTCGACGTGAACTTCGTGGCGGGCGCGACCACAACCCCGCCACCCACGACACCGCCGACCACGCCACCCACGACGCCCCCGACCACGCCGACGACGCCCACCGACCCCGGTGTGACGGCGACGCTGCGCCAAGTCGACGGTGGTGCCGGCTACTACGGCAAGTTCACCAACGGACTTCCGACCGCGAACACCTACTTCCCGGTGGGTGTCTGGTACGAGAGTGTGGTGAGCGCCGCCAACGTCGCGACCGACCGCGCCGCGGGCATCAACACCTACGTGGAGCTCACGGGCGACTCCGACCTCAACGCGATCAAGAACGCCGGGTCGTTCGCGATCCCGTCGTCGACGAAGACCCCGTCGAGCGGCTACCTGCTGAACGACGAGGTGGACATGATCCACGGTCCCGGCGCCGGCTACACCGTGATGGAGGACGCCCTCAAGCGGGTTCCGGCCGGCGTGATGTCGTTCGCCAACTACGGCAAGGGTGTGACCTTCTGGGAGACGGACGCGGAGGCATCGCGATTCGTCAACTACCCCGCCGCGGTCTCGGCCGACAACTACTGGTTCACTGACCCCAACATCTGCGGCCAGTGGGAGGGCTCACGCCTCGCCGGAACCTGGGGCACCGCGCTCACCGAGCCGCAGTGCCGGCTGGCCGCGAACTATGGCAAGACGGTCGACAAGGTGCGCGGGCTCGTCAGCCCCCTCGGCAGCAAGCCGGTGTGGAACTTCGTCGAGGTCGGCCACCCGTTCACGGGGACCACGCCCACCATCACCGCCCCGCAGATCCGGGCCGCGGTCTGGAGCGGCATCATCCACGGCGCCCGCGGCACGATCTACTTCAACCACAACTTCGGTGGATCCTGCCTCTCCCAGCACGTGCTCCGCGACTCCTGTGGAGCCTCGGTGCGGCCCACCGTCACCGCGGTGAACAAGCAGGTCGCCGAACTGGCACCCGTGCTGAACTCGCCGTTCGTCGACGGGCTGCTCACCACCACCGGCAAGGTCGACACGGCCGTGAAGATCTACAACGGCGCGTTCTACGTGCTCGCGGGATCCGCGCAGCCGGGCGCCCAGTCGGTGACCGTGTCGAGCGAGTGCACGGCGGCCACGACGGCCACGGTGCTCGGTGAGAACCGCACGATCCCGGTGTCGGGCGGCAAATTCGTCGACGCCTTCGCCGACGGCAACGCCGTTCACATCTACCAGTTGAACGGCGGCACCTGCGGGGTGAAATAACCCGTCGCTATCCGACCGCCACCTCCAGCCGGGACTCCAGCTGGAGGTGGCGGCCGTTAAACCGCCGTCGCATCAGCCTGTCGTGGGTGACCACGACGACGGCCCCGGTGTACTCGACCAACGCCGCCTCCAGCTCCTCGACGAGAGCGGGGGTGAGGTGGTTGGTCGGCTCGTCGAGCAGCAGCAGGTCGGTGGGCTCGCTCACCAGGCGGGCGATCTCGAGGCGGCGCTGCTGCCCGTACGACAGCTCGCCCACACGGCGGCCGAGGTCGTCGACGCGGAACAGTCCGAGGGACAGCAGCTCGTCGGCGTAGTCCTCGGCGAATCCGGGACGGCCGTGGGCGAAGGCCTCCAGCAGTGAGACCGCAGGCGGCCAGACCCCGCCGCCCTGGTGCAGGTGGCCGATGCGCCCGTGCGTCTCCACCTCCCCGTCGTCGGGCTCGAGCTCGCCGGCAATCGCGCGCATCAGGGTGCTCTTGCCCGCTCCGTTCGGGCCGGTGACGAGCAGTCGCTCACCCGCCTCGAGCCGGAGGCAGTCGATGCTCAACCGGGCGCCCACCCGCAGGTTAGCGATGTCGACGACGAGCGGACCGGCGACGGTCTCGGCCCGCAGTCGGGGAGCGAAGACCAGCGGGTCGGCGGGTGCCGCGACCGGCGTCTCGGCGAGTCGCGAGAGCCGCTCCTTCGCATTGCGGATGCGCCCCTTCGCCCCGTGGTCCCGCCCGCGCGGGCGGAACTGTCCCACGCCCATGCCGGCCTTCTCCATCCTCCGTGGAATCGCATCCAGCCGTGCCGCGTTCGACTCGAGGAGCTGCTCGCTGCGCTCCACCTCCGTCGTCCACTGCTCGTACTCGAAGAGCCGCCGCCGACGCTCCGCGGCCTTCGCGCGCAGGTACCCCTCGTATCCGTCGCCATAGCGTGCGACGCCGCCGTTCTCCACGTCGAGAACAACGGAGGTGAGACGGTCGAGGAACACCCTGTCGTGCGTCACCGCGAGGAGGGTTCCGCGGTGGTTCCGCAGGTGGTCTTCGAGCCAGTCGACCGCGGCGTCGTCGAGGTCGTTCGTGGGCTCGTCGAGCAGCAGCAGCTCCGGGCTGCCGGCCAGGGTCGCCGCGAGGTGCAGGCGCGCCCGCTCCCCGCCGGAGAGGGTGCCGATCGGGCGGGACCGGTCGAGCCCCGGGAGTCCGAGGCGGTGGAGGTGGACGTCGACGCGCACATCCGCGTCGTAGCCGGAACGGGATTCGAAGCGGGCGGCGGCCTCGCCGTACTGCTCGAGGAGGCGGGGCGTCGCATCCGCTTCGCTCGCGGCGATCTGCCGTTCGAGGTCGCGCATGCGTTCCTCGAGGGCGCGCAGCTCGTGCAGGGCCAGGTCGACGGCATCGGCGACGGTCGCATTCTCGGGCAGCTCGAGCGTCTGCGGCAGGTAGCCGATGCCGCCGTCGGCGACGACGGCGCGCTCCCCGTTGTCGATGGGCTCGACGCCGGCGAGGATGCGCAGCAGGGTCGACTTGCCGGCACCGTTGTCGCCGACGACGCCCACCTTCTCGCCGGGGCGGATGGTGAGATCGAGCGATTCGAAGACCACGTGATCGGTGAAGCGTCTACTGACGGACCGGAGGGAGAACTGCGATGGCTGCATGTCGGATTCCTGTTCTGGGCGCGCCGGTATGGCGGCGGTGAAGACGCAGACCGGTGGCGGGCTGCGGGAGCAGTCGCGGCCGCGGAGACAGCTCGACGCGGCGCGAGTACTAGGAGAACAGGAGCTTCACGCGATCCACGGTAGCTGACGGGCCTTCGTTATTCCAGGGGCAATCGGGCCGCCATCCGCCCCCGACGACTCGGCCACCCCCGAAAGCTGGCTAGTCTGAACGTGATGTTCTACTGGTTCATGAAGACGATCGTGGCGGGGCCGCTTCTGCGCACGCTGTTCCGCCCGCGCCTCGAGGGCCTCGAGAACATACCGAAGACCGGGCCGGTGATCCTGGCGAGCAACCACCTGTCGTTCATCGACTCCGTGATCCTGCCGTTGATGATCAAGCGGCGCATCTACTTCCTCGCGGCCAGCACCTACTTCCAGGGCGGCGGCCTGGGCAAGTGGGCGGTCAAGCGCTTCCTGCTCGCCACCGGCATGATCCCGATCGACCGTTCGGGTGGCAAGGCCTCCGAGGCGTCGCTGCAGGCCGGCATGAGCGTGCTCACCAAGGGGAACGTGCTCGGCATCTACCCCGAGGGCGGCCGCAGCCGCGACGGCAGGGCGCACCGCGGACGCACCGGCGTGGCACGGCTGGTGTTCGAGTCGGGCGCGCCCGTTGTGCCGGTCGCGATGATCGACACCGACAAGGTGATGCCCAGCGAGGGCAACGGCCGCGTGAAGATCCAGCGCATCGGAATCTCCTTCGGACCCCCGCTCGACTTCAGCGAATTCGACGGCAAGGACCGCGACCACGCGACGCTGCGCATCATGACCGACCGGATCATGGACGCCGTGGTCGCCATGAGCGGCCAGGAGTACGTCGACGAGTACGGGGCAGCGTCGCGCAAGAAGCTCGAGGAGTAGTCCCGCACCCCGCGCATCGTGTGCGCATAGGGAAGGGCGGCACCATGGGCCGGGTCAGTGACCATCCGTCGAGAGGCGGTGGCGGCGGCACTGCGTCGGACGGCGCGCCCCCGCGCTGACACACGCGGCACCGCGCACGCCGGGCATACTGGACTCCTGCCGCGATGAGGTCGCGGAATCGAGGAGGATTCTGTGCCGACATTTCACCCCGACCTGGCCGTCGGGCGGTTCCTGCCGCCCGTCACGCACGGCCCGCGCCTGCTGAAGCTGTTGAGCCGGATCCCGGTGCGCGGAGTCGAGATCCCCGACGACATCCTCGTCGAGGACGTCTCGGTGCCCGGCACCGACGGCGCCCCCGACGTCTTCATGCGTATCTACCGTCCGCGCTCGCTCCGCACCGCGGCACCGGCTCTGTTCTGGATCCACGGCGGCGGGTTCATCCTCGGCCACCCCTTCCAGGACGAGGTGGCGAACATCGATTTCGCCCGCACGCTGGGGATCACGGTCGCCGCCGTGCGCTACCGGCTCGGCCCCGAGCATCCGTCGCCCGCGGCCGTCGAGGACGCCTACGCGGCCCTCACCTGGCTGTTCGCCCACGCGGATCAGCGCCTGATCGACCCGACGCGCATCGCGGTCGGCGGGGCCAGCGCCGGCGGCGGCCTCGCCGCAGGACTGGTGCTCTACGCACACGACCGGGGCGAGGTGGAGCCGGCGTTCCAGCTGCTGGTCTACCCCATGCTCGACGACCGCACCGTGCTGCGCACAGACATGGACACCCGCAACGTGCGGATGTGGACGACGGGAAGCAACCGCTTCGGCTGGACGTCGTACCTCGGCGCCGAGCCGGGATCGGCGGATGTCTCGCCCTACGCCGCTCCCGCCCGTCGCGAGAGCGTCGCCGGGCTTCCGCCCGCGTGGATCGGTGTCGGCACGCTCGACCTCTTCCACGACGAAGACCTGGTGTACGCCGAACGCCTGGCCGCGAGCGGGGTGTCGTGCGAGCTGCTCGTGGTAGACGGCGCGTTCCACGGCTTCGACGCGGCGTTCCGCAAGGCGGGGGTGTCGAAGGACTTCCACCGCGCCCAGGCCGCGGCGCTGCGCGGGGCACTGTTCGAGTAGTCCCGCGTCTTCCGCTCTCGGCGGGCCGGGGCTACCCTCGTCGCATGTGCCGGAACATCCATACCCTCCACAATTTCGAGCCCGCCGCCACTGACGACGAGGTGTACGCCGCAGCACTGCAGTTCGTGCGAAAGATCAGCGGGTCGACGAAGCCGTCGAAGGCCAACGAGGAGGCCTTCGACCGCGCCGTCGACGAGATCGCGCATGTCTCGCGGCATCTCCTCGAGGACCTGGTGACGAACGCCCCGCCCAAGAACCGCGAGGTCGAGGCCGAGAAGGCCAAGGAGCGCTCGGCGAAGCGGTTCGCCGCGGCCTGAGCCGGATCATCTGCCGGCCATCTTCACGAGGTCGGCCACCGGCGCGCGGTAGACCCCGCCCTGGCGGGTGCCTGCGAGCAGCCACTTGCCGTCGTCGCTGGCATCGAGCGAGAGCACGGCCAGCGTGCCGATCCCGCTTGAGACGTTCTTCCACGTACGTCCGCCATCGGTGCTGGCCAGCACGCCGCGCCCGGGGACTCGGATGGCGCCGTCCTGATAGTGCGTCGATCCGGCGAACAGAACCGTCGATGTCGCCCCGTGCCTGCCGGCCATCTCCGTGGATGCGACGGTGCTGATGTACATGTCGGCGCCGCCGGCATCCGAAGCGGCGAACGTGACACCGCCGTCTGTGCTCGACCAGAGGCCGCGGCCCGCCGCGACGACGCTGCGCGCGTCATGCGGGTCCACCCACACCGAGCCGATCTCCCCGTCCAGGTGCTTCGCAAGAGTGCGACCGTCGTCGTCGGAGGTGTACAGGCCGTCGTCCATCGCGAGCCAGAGACGCGAGTCGTCGACCGGGTCGATCGTGACACCGCGCACCGATCCCGGCAGCGGTACCGCCGTCCACGTGGCCCAGCCGTCCCGGGTCACTACCAGCGCCGGTGCCGAGTCGCCGAAGACGCTCGCCACCACATGGCCGCCCACGGTCGGGCTCGTCTCGATGTCGTCGACGCTCACGATCTGGTTCGGTCCCACGCTGGTCCAGCTGGCCCCCGCGTCGGTGCTCCGCCGGAGGGACGGGACATTGAAGGTGACTCCGGTGCTCATCAGCACATCGGGGTTGTCGGCGTCCTGTTCGATCGCCAGTGACGGCGCGTAGTTCTTCGACTCGTCGTCGGCCCATTCCTGTACATTCTTCGGCAGCTTCTTCGCACCGGGAAGCGGCGTCGAATGCACGCCGTCCTGGTCGGCGACGAGCACGGTCGGCTTGCCCGCGGCATCCGTTGCGGCGAGCACCTCCCTGACCGTGGTGGCCGAGGCGCCGATGCGCGTGAAGCTCGCTCCCTGGTTCGTAGACGAGTACACCCCGGTGTTCTGCAGCGGCACCAGTAGCGACTTGTCGCGGTTCGGCCAGCGGGCGAAACTGCTGGCCATCACGCCTACGGCGGGCGTCGGGTGCGCCTTCCATGATTTTCCGCCGTTCGCGGAGTGGAAGAACTCGCCGAGCGGGCTGGCGACGTACATGTCCCGGCCGAGCACGGTCATCCCCCAGAGGCTGGAGGGGGCATCGTCACTGTCGAGCGCGGTGGCCGACCACTTCGTGCCGTCCGTGGAGCGCTGCACTCCCGTCTGGCCGGCCGCGGCCATGAAGTCAGCACCGGACGACACCGTCGTGAACCCGCCGGCGTCCGTCGCGGCGGTCGTCGGCTTGCCCTCGCGACCGAAGACCGACGGAATGCGCACGATCTCGGTGAAGTCCACGACGTACAGGTCTCCGCGGTACAGAGCGGAACTGTAGCCCTGGTCCTCGGTCCACACGTGGGCGATGTGCTTCCACGTCTTCCCTCCGTCGCGACTGACTTCCACGCCCCCTGCGGTGACTGCCGCCAACTTGTCGCCGTCCGCGGAGACCGAGTTCACCTGCACGTCGGGCGAAGGAAGCTCGCGCCAGGTCTTACCCAGATCGTCCGTGCGCAGAAGTCTGCCGGAGTAGGACGCGTCGAGCACCTGCCGCCCGTACGAGCCGTTGATGAAGTACCAGAAACCCTTGCCGGCCTTCGGGTCGGCCACGATAAAGCCGTCGCCGTCCGCCACGGGAAGTGACTGGATCTGTGTCCAGGTCTCGCCGTAGTCGGTCGTGACGCTGGGGCGGGAGGAGCCGGACGTGAGCTGCATGGCCGTTCCCGGACGTGAGGGCGAGACGGCGATCGTGCCGCCCGAGCCGTTGCGGCCGAGCTGCTGCCAGGTGGAGTCGCTCGTGGCCGACACGGCGATCTCGACTATGCCGCTTCCGCGGATCGTCATTCCCCCCACCGAGCCGGTCACAGCGACGGAGTACACGCCGACTCTCTTCTCGGTCACGGTCGCCGACCAGGCGCCGGGAATCGACGACGATGGCGCAGCGATGATCGCATAGGGCTTTCCATGCTGCGGGGTGACGGTGACCCGGGGGGCCGCATCGAGCGGCGAGAAGGAGCTGACAACGACGGTCGCGGTGCTCGCCGATACCTCGGGAGTCGTCTGGACCTTCAGCGTGCGCGAGGCCTGGAGGTAGGGGATGCGCACGGTGCCGCCGCCGCCCAGAGCGGCGACGATCGTGCCGGAGACCTCGGAGTCGGTTGTTCCGACCGCCGCCGTGGCAACCGCGGTGAGGGTCACGGATTCACCGGCGCCGATCTCGACCACCCCGTCCGGCACCTCGAGCGTGCCCGCGCTCCCCGAACTCGGCTGCACCCGCAGACGCGCTGTCTGCGGCACCGCCGAGGTGTTGCTCAGAACGAAGTCAGCGGATGCCCGTGGCCGGTCGGCGTCGGCCTGCCCGAATCCAAGCGTGGCCGGGCTTGCGGAGACGACGGCCGCCTGGGCAACGGGGGTGGTCACCCGTCCGGCCCCCTGGCTCGACGGGGAGATCGCCCTGTCGGCGCTGTTCAGCTGCACCGCGCTGCCGATCAGGAGATCGCGCAGCCGCGGAGCGTCCAGGTCGGGGTGCAGAGCGACGAGGGCTGCCGCGGAGCCGGCGACCGACGGAGCCGCCATCGACGTGCCGGAGAGACGGAAGACGTTGCCGGGTATCTGCTGCGTCCGGGGCACGGTCGAGAGCACTTCGAATCCGGGCGCGACGACATCGGGCTTGACCGCGCCCGACGGGGTCTGGCCACGCGAACTGAAGCTCGCGATACGGTCGGTCGCGTCGACGGAGCCGATCGTGGCCGTGGCGTTCGACTCCACCGCCTGGGCCGAGAAGAGCGAGTACTCCGCGGCCGTGATCCCGAATACGACGAGGGAGTCGAGACGGTTGTCATCGCCGCTCGCCAAGGCGTCGGCGGGAGACGCGCTGATCCGCAGCGGTGCGTCGGGCTCCGGCTCGTCGGTGTCGGTGTCGGTGTTCTGGTCGAGGCCGCTCCGCGAGTACACGAATGCGCCGACGGCGCCGGCCGCCTCAGCTCGGCGAGCGGTGAACAGCGAGTACAGCCCGGGGTTCATCGGGTTCGTGCCGTCGTAGGCGACGATCTTGCCCGCCACGCTGCCGACGCGCGCGAAGTCCTGCTCGGTGCCCGAGCCGACATCGACGACGGTAGCGGTGATCGTCTCGGCCGGGGGGACGGCGCTGAACGGCACAGCGGTAGTGACGAGCGCCCGGTTCAGCGGCGACAGCAGTGTGGCCTGCGCGGTTCGGAACTCGGTGACGGATGCGCCCACGGCGAGAACCTCGCGGTTGATGGCGGGCGCGCCGATGGTCGCGTCGCCCGGACCGGCGTTGCCGGCTGCCGCTACAACGAGCGCGCCGCTCCTGGTGGCATTCGCCGCGGCCACGCTGATCGGGTCGGTGCCGTCACCGTCCCCGCCGAGGCTCATGTTGATCACGTCCGCCGGGTGGGCTCCCGACGGGTCCGCCGCCGCCTCCAGCCCCTCGAGGATGTCGGACAGCATGCCGCCGCCCTGGCCGTCGAGCACCTTGTAGGCGGTGAGCTGCGCTCCCGGCGCCTGCCCTGTGATCGCCTCGGCTCCCGTTCCTGCGGCGATGCCTGCCACATGGGTGCCGTGATAGTGATCGTCCATCGGGTCGTCGTCGTCGTTGACGAAGTCGTAGCCGTCGACGACCTTGAACCCGTCCCCGAAGCCGCCGCCGAGGTCGGCGAGCGAGTAGTCGATGCCGGTGTCCAGGATCGCGATGACGGTGCCGTCTCCGGCCCGAGGTGCGATCGGCGGTGCGGGCTCCGCCGCGCGGGGCGCCTCCTCGATCGCGTCCTCCGGTTCCGGTTCCGCATCGGGTCCCGCTCCCACTTCCGGTTCCGGTTCCGCATGCGGGGTGGGCGATTCCGTCGGCACGGGCGTCGGCGAGCCGCTCTCCCCGTCGGGCGCCTCTTCGAGCATGGTGAACCGCTGGTCCGCGGAGACCCGCGCGACTCCCGGCTGGGACCGCAATGCTCCGAGGTCCGCCGGGTCCACCCGGGCGACGACGGCATTGAGCACACCGGTGACATGCCGGACCTCGGCCACCGTCACACCCGAAGACGCGATACGGGTGAGGGCGGAGTCCTGCTCCCGCTCCACCGTGGTGCGCAGCGTGCGGTAGGCATCGGCGGTGGACTGCGCCGCGTCCTGACGCAGCGCGGACGATTCCCCGTCGCCGAAACGCTTCAACGCCCAATCGGCGCTGAACTCGATCACCACCGTTTCGAGGTCGACCGGCTCCGCGGCGGCGGCGGCGCCGCCTCCCGCCACGAGGGCGGCAACGAGCGCGATACCGATCGATCGCGCGGGGCGGAAGGGGGAGTGGGAAGTCATTGGCGCTCCAGATGGGAAGAACCGCGGTCGGTGCGGCTTCCGACAGTCTGAGCCCCCTTCGGGGGTGACCGGTGTCCGCTTCCGGACATTGTCCTCACCCGGCCTCGCGAGGAAACACGAGCGTCACACGCGGGACACGAGCCGGCTATATCCAGCCGCGCCGCACCGCTTCGGCTCCCGCCTGGAAGCGGTTCTCGGCGCGCAGCTCGACCATGAGCTCCTGGGTCTTGCGGCGCAGCGTGCGTGACGAGACGCCGAGCTGGTGCGCGATGCCCTCGTCCGTCATCCCCGCGGCGATCAACGTCAGCACGGTGCGCTGCTCGCGTGTCGCCGTCGCCCGGGTCGCGGCGGGAGCACGGCGTCTGGCGCGCGGCGCATCCGCGGTCGGATCGTCCCCCCTGCCCGCCGGGATCGGGGTCGCCCGTTCCCAGCGGAGTTCGAAGAGTTCGCAGAGGGCCGCAACCAGCGGCGGGGACTCGGTGACCATGGAATTGTCGACCCCGGTCTCGAGGGTGAGTGAGAAGAGGGCTATGGAGCGGTCGGCGATTGCGAGCTTGATGGGAAGGCTGGTCGTGATCCGGGCGTCCTCGCCGAGCTCTCCGAGGGAGGCGAGCCGGCTCCACGCGTTCTCCGCACCGAAGCTGTCGGCGGTGTAGATGGCGCGCCAGAGCACCCCTCGGTCGAGAGCGAGGGTCTCGAGCGGGTTGCTCGCATCCGAGACGTAGGGAGGCCGGTCGAAGGCCATGAACTCCTCCACCGCCTGATGCTGCAGCTGCACGAACCAGCCGGCGATCTCGGCGGGATCGCTGAGGATCCGCGTCTGGGGTGTGCCTCGAGTGGCGTCGATGCCGCTGTCGAACAACTCCGCGAGCGCGGGCACCTGCTCCCGGATCGCCGCCATGCCCCGTTCGTGCCGGTCGGTGATCGCTCGGAGGGAGAAGCGTGGATCGACGGGCACGTACTCGCCCGACGCTCCCGAGCGACGAGCGAGCAGTCCGATCGCGCGAAGGGCCGCGAGACGGTCTTCGGCCGCCAGTGGCGTCATCTGGTGCCGCCGGGCGACTTCCTCGACGGTCGTCGACCCCTCGAGCAGTACGCTGCGGTACACCTGCTCACTGAGGGGGTCGACGCCCACGAGTTCGAGAATCGACGCGTCCCTCTGCGACACGGCGGACTGCGGAACCTCTGTCATTGCTGTCTTCCTTCGCGGCGTCTGCCCGCGGCATGGCGGGGCTCCTGCGCATCGGCGCGTTCGTAATCTACCGCCAGGCCGCGGGTCGACGAGGGTGATGGGCCTCGACCGGTAGCGCGCGGCCGGCGACGTGAGGTAGCCGGTGACGGTGAGGTTCACCGCGTCGTAAGCGGATGCGACGCCCGTCCAGTCGGGGATCGCGCAGCCGCCGTCGACCAGGTCGTTCACGGCGTGCTCCGACGGAGAGCGCTCTGCGTGGAAGGGGATCCGAGATTAGGGTGAGCCGCGCATCCGCTTGTCACGAACTGCTGTCCCGGCGCGCAGAGACAGCAGTTCGTGACAGCTCGCGGCGGCGCGAAGGGTCGGCGCCGGGGCGTTGACCCCTGGTGCACTCACCGGAACTGGTTCAGGCTCTGAGCCAGGTACTCGGCGTGGATCCGTTCGCGCTCGAGGCGGGCCTCGTGCGTCTCGGCATAGCTCGCGGTCTGCTCGCGGAGGTCGACCGCGAGCGGTCGGCGTCCCCACTTGATGAGCGCGAGGCCGAGATGCAGGGCTGCTCGATCGAGTGGTCCCACCCGGCGCACGAGGTGCGGGGAGGGGGAGGAGACGGATTGGGGCGGATGTCCGTGGTGACGTGACGACGTCGCCAGTTGCGTTCTCATGATGGCTGTTCCTTGAGAGAGAGAGAGAGAGTCGGGCGATTCCGGGCGCTCTGACGAGCATCCGGAGTCGCCGGAGAGAGGGGCGGCCGCCCGCGGATACGCGGGTGCGGCGGGCGCGACGCGGGACGCGTCACGTGCGGGGTGGTCGACCGGTGGGCAGACGCGTGCACCGAGGTGCGGGTGCTGCCTGGTCTGGCTTCGAGAGCGTCACCACCGACTGGACCGGTGGGTTACGACTGCCGGATCAGGCGGTGAGGACGCCGACGAAGCCGGCGGTCTTGGCGAATGCGATTGCATCGTTCTTGTTCATCACGCTGGGCTCCTTTCGTCGTAGTGGCGTAGGCATCACCGTAGCGGTGAGAACGCTGGGAGCGCAACAACTTTGTTGCGCGGGGTTCGCTAGCGGGTGCTGACGACGACCGGAACGGAGACCGTGCCCGAGAGGTGCAGCCCGGCGGGGTCGGCGGTGAAGTTTGCGAAGGCCGGATCGGCGACGGACGATGCTGCGGGAGCGACGGTGGTGAACATGGCCATCCTTCGATGTGGTTCGCGGGAGCCTCGTGCGCCCACCATCCACTCTGGTCGAGAGGAGACCTCAGGTAATCGTCCCGGGGGATGAGATGCGCCTCCCCCTATCGGGCTACGCGGTAGGTTCCGACCACGATCCCGGTGGGGGATGTGAAGCTCGAGACGACCTCCAGCGGCATGAAGGTGTCGCCGAATAGCCGGGTGCCCGAGCCGAGCACCAGGGGCACGATGGTGAGCAGGTACTCGTCGACCAGACCGGCAGCGGCGAGGTCGCGCACGAATACTCCGCTGCCGAGAACTACGAGGTCGCCGGCGTCATCGCCCTGCTTCAGCCGCGATACAGATTCGACCGCGTCGGCGGCGAGTCGTGTCGAGTTCGGGTGCGGCAGCTCGGCATCCGCCTGCCGTGAGGCGACGTATTTCGGCGTGCGGGCGAGCACCTCGGCGAAGGGATTCGGCTCCGTCGTGGAGAGCCAGTGGCCGACGAGGTCGTCGTAGGTGCGGTGGCCGAAGACGAGCCCGCGCGTGCCTCCCATGCCGCCCATCGAGGCCTGGGCCGCCGCGGGATCCCGGCCGAGGTACTCGGTGGCCCAGCCGCCGCGGTCGAAGCCGCCCCGGGTGTCCTCGTCGGCGCGGCCCGGCGACTGCATCACGCCGTCGAGGGAGAGGTTTTCGACGACGATCAGCTTCGACACGGCTTGCCTCCGGTGGTGTGAACGGGCCACCAGTCAACTGCGGCGAGCGGATGCCGCGCAAGACTCCCGAGAGCGGCTTGCGTCACGATGCGGGCGGCACCTCCACACGCTGCAGGGTGGCGATCTTCGGCTCGCGGTTGTCGCCGGAGGAGCGCCCGGTGAGGCGGCGCCCGATCCACGGCAGCACGTACTCGCGCCAGTACTCCGAGCTGCGCTGGGAGTGCTGCATTCCGGCTGCGCCGCCGCTCCAACCGTCCGGCAGCTCGACGCCGAGCGCCGCAAGAACGTTCGCCGCCACGCGCTCGTGGCCGAGGGGTCCGAGGTGCAGCTTGTCGCGGCTCCAGTAGGGCAGCGCGGTCAGTTCGTGGTCGGCCCAGTTGTCGACGAAGGTGGTGTTCTCCAACGGCAGGCGCTCGCGGATTCGCGCCGCGAACTCGTTGCCGCGCGCCTCGATGAAGCTCCCGAGCGGGATGTGGCGTGTCGGGTTGGCGCCGCTGACCAGCAGCACATGCGACCCGGCGGCGGCCGCCCGTTCGGCAGCCGCGACGAGCTGGTCGGTGATCGCCGCGATCGAGACCCGGGGACGCATGATGTCGTTCCCGCCGCCGTTCAAGCTCAGCAGTTCCGGCCGCAGGGCGATCCCGGCGTCGAGCTGGGCCCCCACGATCGGTGCGAGCAGGCGGCCTCGGATGGCGAGGTTCGCGTAGCTCACGGGCTCGGGGGAGGCGAGCGCGAGACCGAGCGCCACCAGGTCGGCCCAGCCGCGCACTCCGCCGGACGCGGTGTCGTCTCCGACGCCCTCGGTGAAGCTGTCCCCGACGGCAACGTAGCTGCGAAAAGCGGATGTCATGGGTCGAGTCCATCACATTCGCCTGCGCGGTTGGCGGGTTGTGTGTAAGCTCTTGGGATTGGGCATCGAGAAGTCTGCCCCTGCGCCCCTTCTGACACCAGGCCGCACCTCAGATTTCAATCAGAACCGAACCCGGCGCAATCGCCGGTTCGTGTGACACCCTCACCGGCCGTACTGCCCCATGGGCACAGGCCGGAACACGAAGCAGCCACGCACCCCGGTGCGTTCCCCCGCTTCCGTGAGCGGAGCATCCGCTCACTTCGACGCTGTGTATCAGCGCACCAGACGAAAGCACACCAGCATGACTACAAACACACTCACCCGTAAGAACGTCGAATTCATCGTCGGCGGCTACTCCATCCTGGCCACCGAGCCCATGTTCTTCTCGCGTTCGCGCGAACTGTCGGCCATCCGCGACAACGCGGCTGTGCACGGCATCACCGATATCAGCGAGGCCGACTTCGACTTCGCCGTCTCCGAACGCTTCGGCGACGGAGCGGCGTTCGAGTTCCCCGCCGCCTGATCCACGCGCACGAAGGCCGGCTCCCGCTCACGCGGGGACCGGCCTTCGTCGTTTGCGCCGGGTGCTAGGCCGGTGTCACGAAGACCGCGACCGCGGCTGCCGCTGTACCGATCATGTAGAGCACCACCCCGCCTCGAATGCAGATCGACTTCTGCCTGTCGGCCACCGGGATCTCCCATGACAGCACCGGGCAGCCGGCCCAGGCGAACCCGGCCGTGCCCAGGAAGGCGAGCGAGACGCCGATCCACCAGACGCCAGCGGCGAGGGTGGGGAGATCCGCGGGACGCCATCCCGAGCCCAGGAGACCGGCGAGAGGGATGCCCGCCGCGATGATCGCGGCGGCGAACCAGATGGTGCCGCTGAAGTCGATGCGCCTGAGCTCTGCGACGACCGATTCGTCGTCGATGTCGCCGGTGACGGCGTCGGGGAACTCTGTGCCCGGTCTCGTCTTCCCCTTGGCTGGCGTGGTCGGCATTGCCTCTCCCGTCTGTGTGATGACTTATCGGGTCTACGGCCGCGCACGGGTGGGTGTCAACCGGGTAGGGCCGACGTGAGGGGATTGTGGAGCGTCGCTGCCCGGCGGGGGAAACCGCCGCTAGCACGCGTGCCTGCTCCTGTCAGGGCCACTTCGGGAATCGGCGGGCGGGATATGTTCGAGTTCCGCGAGAGACGAGAGTGGGTTCGATATGGCCGAGTTCCCCGCCGGACTGCGCGCGTCGTTCACCGACCATGGTCTGCTCACGGACTCGGCCACCGGTCGCAGGCGCATCGGCCTGCACGGTCTGCTGACGGTCCGCGGTCATCGCGCCCGCCGCGTCGCCGTTCCCGGTGCCGCCGTCGAGGGCTTCCGCTGGCGGCTCCGCGACGTCTGGAGCACCACCTGGTGGCCGCAGGGCATCGCGCCGGGGGAGCACAACGGTGTGCCGGTGGTGATCACCAGCTGGTTCGCCCAGCCCAAGCGCGGACGTCAGATGGGGTCGCGCATCAGCGTCGTCGACTACAGCGACCCGAGGCGCCCCCGGTACCACCACGTTCTGCTCGTCGCACCGCGGCGGGAGCACGGCAGGATCGCACTCGACCCGGTGGTCGTGCACGCGGGCGGGATCGCCGTCAGCGGCGACCGGCTGTTCGTGGCGGCGACGTTCGGCGGCATCCGCGAATTCCACCTCAGCGACATCATGCGCGCACCGTCACGGGGCCTGCTGCGCCGGCCGGGCGGACCCTTCGGCTACCGCTATCTGCTGCCGGAGTTCGCCAGCTACGGACCGACCACCTCGAAGAAGACCCCCGGGCGGATGCGCTACTCCTTCCTCTCGCTCGACGGTGCGCAGTCCACGGACGGCGATGTGCGCCTGGTGAGCGGTGAGTACGCCAAGGACGACGAGCGGCGCCTCGCACGACTCCGACTGGTCGACGGGGTCACCGAGATCGACGAGCTCCATCTGCCCGGGATCGCGCAGATGCAGGGGGCAGCGGTGCACGACGGGCGCTGGTTCGTCAGCGCCAGTCAGGGTGACAAGATCCGCGGCGACCTCTGGGTCGGCGACCCGGAGAGCCTCTCGCGAGTGCCCGGTGCGCTGCCGCCCGGTCCGGAGGACCTCGCGCTCTGGCCGGAGCGCGGACAACTGTGGTGCGTGTCGGAGTTTCCCGGCAAACGCTGGGTGTTCGGGCTCGATATCTCCGCGATTATGCCGGAGGTCGAGAATGCTTGACGTGGGCGGGATCGCGGATCTACCGTTGGACTGCTGCTCCAGACCCTGGCAGGCCAATCGTCTCGTCGGGGGAGGGTCACAATGGTCGTGACAGGTAGCGGGCAGATTCGAGTGCAGCAGGTCGCAGAGCACGGCTGGATCGTGCGGAGCGATGTACAGCCGGATTCGATCGCGAACGTACTGGGCTGTATCGAGCAGCGCGACGAGGGTTTCGAGCTGATGGTCGTCGGAGGCGACTTCCACTGGCTCACCTTCACGACGCTCGACGAGGCGGTGTCGCACCTGCGCGAGCGGGCCCGAGCGGCACAGCCCGCGTAGCGGGCCCGGCCGGCCGGAGTCAGGCGGCCGCGCCTGCCGCTGCCGGCCGCGCGCCGATGGCCAGGGAGAGCGCGATCGCGCCCAGGCTGAACAGCGCGATGGTGCCCGCGCCGACCTCGAGCGCGAGTCCGAGACCCGAGCCGGTGGCGATCGACCCGAGGGTGAGTGCGACGACGCCCTGGAAGAAGTAGGCGACCAGGTACACCGCCGACAGCGTTCCCGCGCGGTGGTGTGCCGGCGCGTTCGCGCTCACAACCCCGAGTCCGCCGGCGAACAGGAAGCTGTAGCCGACGCCGGCGACGATCGACGCGATCAGGAAGAGCACGAGCGAGTGCTCGACCGACGACAGCACCATCACCGACATGCCGAGGATTGCCGCGACGCCTCCCGCGATGACGATGGTCAGCGGTCGCAGATTGCGCCCGGCGATCGCGGCCACGGCGATCGCGGTGGCGTTGAGGGCGAGCACCGCGCCGTTGACGAGCGCGTTGTCGGAGCCGATGAGGTTCTGCGCGATGTCCGCGCCGAGCGACAGCACCACGGCACCGACGGCGTATGCGGCGGTCACCGCCAGCGCACCGATCGCGAAGTGGCGCCGGATACCGCTCGGAACGGCGAGGCCGCGCGGGCGCCAGCGTCCCCGGCTCTCGGCCGCGGTGTGGCGGGGGAGGAACCACGCGGTGGCGAGCACTACGGACACGACCGCCGCGAGCACCCAGTAGTTGAGGTGCGTCGGGAACGGCGCGTACTCGATCAGCGCGCCGCCGATCAGTGTCGCGAGGATCAGGCCGACGGCGGTCGACGCCGTGGTGATGGAGCTCGCGCGCTTACTCTGCCCCGGAGCGCTGAACTCGACGATGGCCGCGGTCGCCGGGCTCAGTGAGAGAGCGACGCCGATGCCCATGAAGGCCCGGCCGACGAACAGCCACTCCACACTGGGGGCGAGTGCGAACAGGAGCACTCCCACGAGAGACGCGGCGAGCCCGGAGAGGATCGTCGCACGGCGACCAATATAGTCGGAGAGGTTTCCGAAGACGGCGAGCACGACGACGAGCACGATCGGGTAGACCGCGAAGATCGCCGTGGTCACGGCGGGAGTGAGGCCCCACTCCTCCGCGTAGAGCGGGTAGCTCACGGTGGGGGCGGCGCTCGTCCACAGGGCGATCGCGGCAACCGCCGCTGATACCCAGAAACTCGCTCGACGGCTGAGGATGCGCATTGTTCCGGCTTTCATTCTGGTTACGGGAATTCGGGGGTACCGGAGCCGCGACAGTGAGTCACCGGAAGTTCAGGGGTGTTCGATGCTAGCTGGCGAAGGACTCGGCGAGGTCGATCCGAACGCCGGGTGCGGTGGGGCGCTCCCACGCGGTGGTGGAGACGGTGAGCGGGCGGATGCAGGTGGTGCACCAGTCGGCAGACGTGCTCTCCTGTCCGCAGGTCGTGCAGTACAGGTGCATCTCGGCGGTTGTGGGCGAGGCGGTGTGCTTCGCCGCCCATACCGCCAGGGCGTTGAGCACGGGGAGCGCGTCGGCCCCCGCGGGAGTGAGGCGGTACTCCTGGCGCGGGCGCACGCCCGAGCCGTAGGCCTCGCGGCGCAGCAGGCCCTCGGCGACGAGTCGGCGCAGGCGCTCGCTCAAGACGTTCTCCGCGGCCCCGAGTACGGAGCGGATGCCCTCGAATCGCCGGTTGCCGACGAAGACCTCGCGCAGCACGAGCACCGACCACGGGTCGGCGAACACGTCGGCGCCCCGGGCTACGGCGCAGGTGTCTCCCGACCAGTCGGAGCGGAGCGGCATGGGGACTTCCTTCGATCGAAATTGGCTTTTCTCAAGAAAGCTAATGTCGAGAGCATACGTTTGCATTCCCGATAGGGCAAAAGAGGGAGGGGGCGCCGCCCGGCGCCCCCTCCCTCTCGTTGGTACTGGCCCTCCCGGCTGTTACTGGCCGCGCCCGGTCTTCTCCTGCAGGCGCTCGATGTGCTCCGACGCCTCGGCCTTGGTGAGGTCGGCGGAGAGTTCCTCGCCGGCTTCTGTGGCGAGGGTGTTCAGGTAGCTCTTCTGTGCCGCGGTGATCGGTTCATCCCCCGTCACCCAGTCCGAGGGGTCCTTCGCCGCGGGGTTTCCGGCGTCGGGGGTTGTGCTGCCGAGGGTCTCTTCGTTGTCAGTCATCCGTCCACGTTATGAGTGCCGACGAATGCCGGCGAGGGATTGCCATCCGTGCCGCGCGGTGCTGAGGCGGGCGCGTGATAAATCGGCGCTTGACACAATGATAGTCAGCGATATATCGTTAACCCATCGCCGAGCTAGTCGGCGAAGAGCCACATCCGGTGGCTCACCGGAAAGGAACACTCACCATGAACACCACTGAATACACTCCACAGAACGACCAGCCCTTTGAGAACCGCGATCGCCACGACGGCGCGCACGATCGGGACGAGCACCGCGGCGAGCGCGGCCATCACCCGCACGGGCCGCGCGCGGGCTTCGGCCGCCGTGGCTTCGGCCCGGGCGCCGGCCCCACGATCGTGATCCAGAACGGCGTGCCCCAGGGCTTCGGTCCGGGCGCCGGCTTCGGCGCGGGCCACGGGCACCACCACCCCGCCTTCGGCCCCTTCGCCGGAGGGCGCCCGAAGAAGGGCGACATCCGGCTGATGAAGCGCGTGCGCTCGATCGCGGTGGAGCTCGGGAAGTACCGCGGCACCGCCTCGAAGGAGCAGCGTGCGCAGGCCCTGGCCGCGCTCGACGACACCATCGTCGAGATCAAGCGCATCCTCGCGAGCTAGTGTGCGCCCGGCCCGTGGGAACGGGCGACGCACCTCGGGCCCGGACTCATCGCGAGTCCGGGCCTTCTTCCGTCGACGCGCCCGGCGCTAGGGTGGTCGCCATGCCGGATACGTTCGCCACCGTCGAGGACTACATCGCCTCCTTCCCGCCGGATACGCGGGAGATCCTCGAGAGGGTGCGCGACGCCATCCGCTCGCAGGTTCCCGGTGCCGAGGAGAAGGTGCGCTACGACATGCCCGCGGTGATCCTGAGCGGGCGGTACGCCATCCACTACGCCGCCTGGAAGAAGCACATCGGCATCTATCCGGTGGCGACCGCGCCCGATGAGCTCGAGCGGCGGATCGCGCCGTTCCGATCCGGCAAGGACTCCGTGAACTTCCCGTACTCCGCGCCGATTCCCTACGACCTGATCGAGCGGATGGCGGCCTTCCTGGCCGAGAAGCACAGCGGGTAGAGCGGAGTTCGCCCGCCGTTCGCCTCGCGTTCGCCGCCTGTCACGCGCACCGGGGCATCCGCTTCACTCGCGCACTGGCCGCGCGCTGACACGGCTCACGCCACCATACGATGGAGCTCCCGACCGCGAGGAGACCTCCGCCCATGCTCGAGATGCGCCCGAACTGCGAGTGCTGCAACCGCGACCTGTCGCCGTCGCACGACGCGGCGTTCATCTGCTCCTTCGAGTGCACCTGGTGCCCGGGATGCGTCGACGGCTTCGCCGACCTTCTCTGCCCGAACTGCGGCGGCGACCTCGTGCTGCGCCCCACCCGGTCGCCCGCGAAGCTGCTCACCAGCCCCGCCGGCACCGTGCGCGTGGTGGCGGAGGAGTGCGCGAACGCCTAGTCCCAGCGCGAGAATCGGCGGTCGAGGTCGACGACGTCCTTGCGCACCGCCCGCATCCTGCCCGGCCGCGCCGCCGCGTACGACGCCGCGGTCACCGACTCGGGCAGCACGTCGAGGCGCGCCGCGATGACCGCGGAGAGCTCGGTCCAGGCGTCGGCCCTCGCCGACTCGACCACGCCGTCGACGAACTCGTCGTCGTCGCGCAGCCGGTCGAAGGTGGCCGCGAGCGCGCGGTAGACCCGGCCGCGCTCGGCGAGGGTCATGATGTCGGCTGCGTGGTAGTCGTGCTGGTGCCGGGCGGCGCCGTGCGCGGTGGCCGCGGCCTCGGCGGCCGCCTTGATGCGGTCGGCGTACCCGGTCTGCTCGCGCACGAGCCCGGTGAGGCGCGTGCGGGTGAACCCCGGCAGGTCGAGTTCGGCGAGGGAGCGGTTGTGGCGCAGCGTGCCGACGATGAGGTGGTTCTTCACGGAGAGCACCAGTGCCGACCGGGCGATCACCATGCCCTCGTCGACGGCGCGGGGACGGGGCGCTTCGGGGTTCGACGCCGTGTCGACCTGCTCCGTCTCGATCATCGCGCGCCCTCCGTGACGGTGCGGTCGCCGCCGCTCGCCGTGCATTCCCCGCTGTGACTGTACTCCTCGCCGGAGACACCACGTGAGAGGTGTCGTTGCCCAGCGGCTACGGTCGACTCATGCGCATACTCCCCGGCCTGGCCGTCGCCGCGGCCGGACTGGTCCTGGCATTCGCGGCGCACCTGCTGCTTCCCGCGGTGCCGATCCTCACCCTCTGCGTGCTCATCGGCCTCGTTCTCGGCCAGATCCCCGCGCTGCAGCCGGCGCTCGACGGGGCACTCAAGCCCGGGCTCGGTCTCGCCTCCCGCCGCCTGCTGCGCATCGGGGTGGTGCTGCTGGGCCTGAAGCTCAGCCTCGGCGACGTGATCGACCTCGGCGGCCCCACCCTGATCGCCGTGCTGATCGTGGTGGTGCTCACCTTCTTCGGCACACTCGGGATGGGGCGCCTCGCCCGCCTGCCCGGCGACCAGCCACTGCTGCTGGCCGCCGGCTTCTCCATCTGCGGGGTCTCCGCGATCGGCGCGATGGCCGCCGTCACCCGCAGCAGGCCGGCCGAGATCGCGATCCCCGCGGCTCTCGTCACCCTCTGCGGCAGCCTGGCCATCGCGGTCCTCCCGCTGCTGCACGCGCCGCTCGGGCTGAGCGACCTGCAGTTCGGCGCCTGGGCGGGCGCGAGCGTGCACGATGTGGGCCAGGTGGTGGCGGTCGCACAGACCGCCGGGGCGTCTGCGCTGGCGCTCGCGATCGCGGTGAAGCTCACACGGGTCGTTCTCCTCGCCCCGCTCGTGGCCGGGGTCGGACTGTACCGGCGCTATCGCGAGCCGGTCCCCGGCGACGCGGGCGGCGCATCCGCTTCGACAAGCCGTCCTCCGATCGTGCCGCTGTTCGTGGCCGGTTTCATCGCCGCGATCGCGGTGCGCACGCTGGTGCCGGTGCCCGACGCCGTTCTCGAGACAGCGGATGCGGTGCAGACGATTCTCTTCGGACTCGCCCTGGTGGCGCTCGGGTCGTCGATCCGGGTCGTGTCGCTGGTGCGCACCAGCGGCCGCGCGGTGCTGGTGGGGCTGGGCTCGTGGGTGCTCGTCGCGGTGCTGGCCTGGAGTGCCGTGATGCTCACCACGGACTAGTCTCGTTTGCCGCCCGTTCACCTGCGATCACTAAGCTCACAGGGTTCGCGTTCTGTATCGCCCCGAGGAGCCCAGGTGACAATGACTCCCGCCCTGAATCCGCAGCCGATGCTCGACGGCGGCGCGCGGGCCACCCCCGCCCGCACGCTGATCGACATCTTCCGGGAGAGCGCCGTGCGCCACCCGGACGCGCTGGCGCTCGAGGATCCGCAGGGCGGCATCAGCTACCGCCGGCTCGAGCTGCTCGTCGCCGAGAAGGCTGCCGAGCTCACCCGCCTCGGCGTGCGCCGCGGCGACCGCGTGGGCATCCGCATCCCCTCCGGAACCCGCGAGCTCTACGTCAGCATCCTCGGCGTGATCGCCGCCGGTGCGGCCTACGTGCCCGTCGACGCCGACGACCCGGAGGAGCGCGCGAGCCTCGTCTTCGGCGAGGCCGACGTGATCGGGGTCGTCGGTCTCGGCGGCGTCTTCGAGCCGCGCCGCGCGGTGCCGGCCGAGCCGGCCGACGTCGCCACCCCCACCGTGCACGACGACGCCTGGGTCATCTTCACCTCCGGCTCCACCGGTGTGCCGAAGGGCGTCGCCGTCACCCACCGCTCCGCCGCCGCGCTCGTCGACGCCGAGGCCCGCTTCTTCCTGCAGCCGGCGCCGATCGGCCCGGGCGACCGGGTGCTGGCCGGTCTGTCGGTGGCCTTCGACGCCTCCTGCGAGGAGATGTGGCTGGCCTGGCGGAACGGCGGATGCCTGGTGCCGGCCCCGAGGTCGCTCGTGCGCTCCGGTGTAGACCTCGGTCCCTGGCTCATCGCGCACGGCATCACCGTGGTGTCCACCGTCCCGACGCTGGCCGCGCTCTGGCCGGAGGAGTCGCTCGAGCAGGTGCGCCTCGTGATCTTCGGCGGCGAGGCCTGCCCGCCCGAGCTCATCGCACGCATCGCCCAGCCCGGCCGCGAGGTCTGGAACACCTACGGGCCCACCGAGGCGACCGTCGTCGCCTGCGGGGCCCTGCTCGACGGCACCGACATCGTGCGCATCGGCCTCCCGCTCGACGGCTGGGACCTCGCCGTGGTGTCCGAGGGGGGCGACCGCGTCGGCGCCGGGGAGGTCGGCGAGCTGATCATCGGCGGGGTGGGCCTGGCGCGCTACCTCGATCCGGCGAAGGACGCCGAGAAGTTCGCCCCGCACGAGGGTCTCGGCTGGGCCCGCGCCTACCGCAGCGGCGACCTGGTGCGCTTCGAGCCGGAGGGCATCGTCTTCGTCGGCCGCGCCGACGACCAGGTGAAGCTGGGCGGCCGCCGCATCGAGCTGGGCGAGATCGACGCGGCCCTCGCCAGCCTCGACGGCGTGGCCGGGGCCGCGGCCGTCGTGCAGACCACCCCGGCCGGCAACCACGTGCTCGTCGGCTACATCGCGCTGATCGAGGGCGCCGACTTCGACCGGGCGAGCGCCAACGAGCGCCTGCGCGAGCAGCTTCCCGCCGCGCTCGTGCCGCTGCTCGCCGTGGTCGACACCATGCCCACCCGCACCTCCGGCAAGATCGACCGCGCCGCACTGCCCTGGCCGCTGCCGAGCAGCGGGGGCGACGACGCCGCCCACGACCTGTCGCCCACCGCGCGCTGGCTCGCCGACCTCTGGGCGCCGATCCTCGGCGTCACCGTGGGCAGCGAGGACGACGACTTCTTCGCCCACGGCGGCGGCTCGCTGTCGGCCGCGCAGCTGGTCTCCGCCATCCGCGAGCGCTACCCGCGCACCCTCGTCTCCGACATCTACGACTACCCGCGCGTCGGCTCGCTCGCCGACGAGCTCGACTCCCGCGAACCGGTCGACGCGGCCGACCTGCGGGAGGTGCGGCCGACACCGGTCGGCAGCCAGCTGGCGATCACCGTGCTCGGCATCCCGCTGCACGTGCTGTCGGCGGTGAAGTGGCTGGTGTACCTCGCCACGGCGAGCAACCTGCTCGACCTGCCGTTCCTGCCCGCCGTCTCCTGGTGGTGGATCGCCGCCGGCTTCCTGCTCTTCATCACCCCGCCCGGCAAGATGCTCATCTCGGTGGTCGCCGCCCGGCTGCTGCTGCTCGGCGTACGTTCCGGCACCTATCCGCGCGGCGGATCGGTGCACATACGCCTCTGGATGGCGGAGCAGGTGGCGCTGCTCGTCGGCGCGGCCTCGCTCGCCGGGGCGCCGTGGATCAGCTACTACGCCCGCGCCCTCGGCGCGAGGATCGGCTCCGGCGTCGACCTGCACGCGCTCCCGCCCGTCACCGGCATGCTCTCGATCAGCGAGAACGCGGTGATCGAGCCGGAGACCGACCTCGGCGGCTACTGGATCGACGGCGACCTGCTGCGCCTCGGCCACGTGCACGTCGGGGCCGGCGCCCGCGTCGGCGCCCGCAGCACCCTGCTCGGCGGGGCCAGCATCGGCCGCGGCGCGATCGTCGAGGCCGGCTCCGCCGTCTCCGGCCGGGTCCCCGCCGGCGAACGCTGGGCCGGATCGCCCGCCGCCCGCGTCGGTGCCGCGCGGCCGAGCTGGCCGATCGAGCGTCCGCCACGGGCCACCCGCTGGCTCCTGGCCTTCGCCCTCGGGTCCATCGTGATGGCCGCCATGCCCGCCGCCTCCGTCGTGCTCGGCGCGCTGCTGGTCGGCGCGGCCATCGGCGACGCGGACACGCTCGGCCTCGCCCTGCTGCGGGCCGCGCTCGCGGTGCCGCTCGCGACCGTCGTCACGGGCCTCGCCTACGCACTGCTCGTGGTCGCCGCCATCCGCCTGCTGGGAATCGGCCTGCGCGACGGCCACTTCCCGGTGCGCAGCCGCGTCGGCTGGCAGGTCTGGGCAACCGAGCGCATCCTCGACAGCGCGCGCACCCTGCTGTTCCCCCTGTACGCGAGCCTGATCACACCGACCTGGCTGCGGATGCTCGGGGCCACCGTGGGCAGGAACGTCGAGATCTCGACGGTGCTGCTGATCCCGAAGCTCACCAGCATCGCGCGGGGCGCCTTCCTCGCCGACGACACCATGGTCGCCACCTATGAGCTCGGCGGGGGCTGGATCCACATCGGGCACGCGAAGGTGGGCCGCCGCGCCTTCCTCGGCAACTCCGGCATCACCGGCCCGGGCCGACGGGTGCCGCGCAACGGCCTCGTCGCCGTGCTCTCCGCCGCCCCGAGCCGCGCCAAGCGCGGATCGTCGTGGCTCGGCAACCCCCCGGTGCGCCTGCGCCGCACGGTCACCGACTTCGAGGAGGGCCGCACCTTCCAGCCCGCCCTGCGGCTGCGCTTCGCTCGCGCCGGCTGGGAGATCCTGCGCATCGTGCCCGTGATCGTCAGCGCCTGGATCGCGCTCGGCGTGCTCGGCTCCCTCGCCGCCCTCTGGCTGAGCCTCGGCATCGGCTGGGCCATCGCCCTGTCCGGTCTGGTGCTGCTCGCCGCCGGGGGAATGGCCGCGGCGTCGACGACCGTGGCGAAGTGGGCGTTCGTCGGCCGTATCTCGCAGAGCGAGCATCCGCTCTGGTCGTCGTTCATCTGGCGCAACGAGGTGGCGGACACCTTCGTCGAGATGGTGGCACGGCCCTGGTTCGCCACCCACGCCACCGGCACCCCGGCGCTCGCGTTCTGGCTGCGCACCCTCGGCGCGAGAATAGGCCGGGGCGTCTGGTGCGAGTCGTACTGGCTTCCCGAGGCCGACCTGGTCTCGCTGGGCGACGGAGCCACGGTGAACCGCGGCTGCGTGGTGCAGACCCACCTCTTCCACGACCGCGTGATGCAGCTCGACTCCGTGTCGCTGCTGGCCGGCGCGACCCTCGGGCCGAACAGCGTGATCCTCCCGGCGGCCGCGATCGACAGCGCGGCCACGGTGGGCCCCGGCTCGCTGGTGATGCGCGGGGAACGCGTGCCGGCTAGCACACTCTGGGCGGGCAATCCCATCGCGCCGTGGCGCACGCCGCCGTGGAATACTTGACGCCCATGCCCCACACCCCGCCGTCGACCCACGGAGCCGCCACCGCCGGCGACCCGTACCTCTCGACGAGCGGCAACGGCGGATACCTCGTCACCCACTACGACCTCGACCTCACCTACCGGGTGGAGACGAACCAGCTCCGCGGCACCGCCACGATCAGCGCCACCGCCACGATGCGCCTCGAACGCTTCAGCCTCGACTTCGCCGGGCTGAGCGTCGAGAAGGTGACGGTGAACGGCGAACGCCCGCGCAAGCTCAGCCAGGCGGCGCGCAAGGTGATCATCTCCCCGGCCACGACCATCGAGGCGGGGGAGCGGTTCGAGATCTCCGTGCGCTACGGCGGGGCGCCGCGTCCGGTGCGCAGCCCCTGGGGCGAGGTCGGCTGGGAGGAGCTCGCCGACGGAGTGATCGTGGCGAGCCAGCCCTCGGGCGCCGCGTCGTGGTTCCCCTGCAACGACCATCCGAGCAACAAGGCCACCTACCGCATCGCGCTCGCCTGCGAATCGCGGTACACGGTGGTGGCGAACGGCACACTCGTCGACAAGTCGACGCGCTCGGGCCGCACCACCTGGGTGTACGAGATGCCGCAGCCCATGGCCACCTACCTCGCGACCGTGCAGATCGGACGCTATACCCGCCGCGACCTCCCGGCGTCGTCGGTGAGCAGGCAGCTGTACTTCCCGAACGAGCTCGCGCCGGAGGTCACCACCGACTTCTCCCGGCTCGACGACATGATCGACCTCTTCAGCGAGCTGTTCGGGCCGTACCCCTTCGACGTCTACGCCGTGGTCGTCACCGCCGACGTGCTCGAGATCCCGCTCGAGGCCCAGGGCCTCGGCATCTTCGGGCGCAACCACGTCGACGGCGCCCACGGCAGCGACCGCCTCATCGCCCACGAGCTGGCACACCAGTGGTTCGGCAACAGCCTCACCCTCGCGCGCTGGCACGACATCTGGCTGCACGAGGGATTCGCCTGCTACGCCGAGTGGCTGTGGTCGGAGGCCAGCGGCGGACGCACCGCCCACGAGAACGCCGTCGCCCACCGCGGCCGGGTCAAGGCGCTCCCCAAGGACTCCCTCGTGGTCGGCGACCCGGGACCGCACTCCATGTTCGACGACCGCGTCTACAAGCGCGGGGCGCTGGCCCTGCACGCCGTCCGCACGGCCGTCGGCGACGCCGCCTTCTTCGACGCGGTGCGCGCCTGGGCGCTCGCCCGCAGGCACGGCAGCGTCGCGTCCACCGACTTCGTGGCGTTCTTCAGCGAGCACACCGGCAGCCCGCTGGTCGCGAGCATCGTCGACCGCTGGATCTACGCGGTCGCGCTGCCCGAACTGATGGTGCCGTAGGCGAGGCTGCCCGCGTAGCCGGCAGGCACGTCGATGCTCTCCACGTGGATGCCGTGGGCCGGGTTCTCGACGTCGACCTCGCGCGGGTCGACGCGCAGCCCGGTGCCGCGTGCCTTCAGCACGGCCTCCTTGGCGGTCCACAGCCGCGCCCGGCCCGGCGTCGGATCGGGCAGGGAGCGCAGCGACTCCCGCTCGGTCGCACTGAACGCCACGTCGTCGAAGCCCGCCGCGGCCACGCGCTCGAGCGACTCGATGTCGATGCCGACCGGGCCGACCGTGGTCGCGACGACCGCGATCAGGTCTCCGGCCCGGCTGAGGCTGGCCCAGACGAGCGGATGCGCGGGGCCGGTCACCACGGGACGCCCGTGGTCGTCGCCGCCGCAGTGGTCGCAGCGGCGCAGCACGGTCACCTCGGCGGGGTCGACAGCGAGCAGTTCGGCGACGGCGTCCACGAGCCGTGCGCGGTCGGCGGCGGCGGTGCCGCGCGGCAGCACACGCACGATGGAGGGGATCACGCGTCCCAGCTAACTACAGAACATCGGGGCAACCTGAAGAAAGCGGCGTATCCTCCCGGCTTTTAGGAGCATCCGCCCTTAAGGTTGCCCATGTGTGGCGTGCCGAGAGAAATGACAACGACTTCCATGAAGCGGAGCTTGGGCCTGCCCATGCCCGCCCACAGGTGACGGCGCCGCACGCGTTGAGTCTGGGAGATCCGAGTTTCGAGGCGGGAAACGTGGCCGAACCAATGTGGAACGCCTGGCGTGAAGCGCTGGGCAGTGTGGGCGGGCGATCGCCGCTGCTGCACTTCATCGATGCTCCGCGCACCCGCATCGAACTGAGCACCACCCACCCCGGGGGGCTCGCCCAGTTCATCACCGGCAAGACGACCCTGCTCTCCAGCCTGATCCGCGACGACCTCGCCCTGCGCAGCGCGAAGATCGCCGCCGGCCTCATCGCCAGCAAGGGCGTCGAACTCGCCACCGCCCGCGGCATCGACTCCGTGCACCTCGGCATCGGTATCGCCGAATGGCAGTTCGACGGCACCGAGTTCCGCGCCCCGGTGCTGCTGCGCCCCCTCGCCATCCGCCGCCACGGCCGCGACTTCGAGGTGAAGCTCAAGGGCTCCGCCTTCCTCAACCCCGAGCTCGCGCGCGCGCTCGAGGCCCAGTTCGGGCTCCGTCTCGACGCGGCCGCCTTCGTCGCCCTCACCGACGACGACGGCACCTTCAAGCCCAACCCGGTGATCGACCGCCTGCGCGGCCTCACCAGCCACCTCGAGTGGTTCAACGTGAGCCCGCGGCTGGTCGTGTCCACCTTCGTCGACGTCGCCACCTCCATGGCCGCCGACGCCGCCGAGCTCGAGCACCCAGTGCTCGACGCGCTCGCCGGTAACCCCTCCGCCAAGTGGAGCGTGCAGGAGGCCTTCGTGCCGGTGGAGGCGCAGAGCGCCGACGCCCGCCCCCCGCAGACCGACACCCTGCTGCTCGACGCCGACGCCGAGCAGGAGAACGTGATCGCCCAGATCGCAGCGGGCAACTCCCTCGTGGTGAAGACGCTGCCCGGCACCGGCGGCACCCAGACCATCGTGAACGCCATCGGATCGCTCGTCGGCCAGAACAAGCGCGTGCTCGTCGTCGGCGCCCGTCGCGCCTCGCTGCACGGGATCGCCCAGCGCCTGAACGACGTGGGACTGCCCGGAATCGCCGTCGCTCCCCGCACGCTCCGCCGCGACATCATCCGCTCGATCTCCCGCAACGAACGCGCCAGCCAGCCGAAGGTCGAGGAGGTCGACGACGCGCTCACCCGCCTGCGCAAGGTGCTCCTCGACTACCGCGGTGCGCTGAGCAAAGCGGATGCCGTGCTCGGCATCTCGGTGCTGGACTGCGTCACCGAGTTGTCGCGTCTCGCACTGCTGCCGAATCCTCCGGCGACGACCGCCCGTCTCACCCGCACGGCGGTGGAGTCGATGGCGACCGACCGCCACCGCGCCGCCCAGACCATGGTGAGCGCCGCGGCGCTCGGCGAGTTCCGCTACGGACCGGGCGACTCGCCCTGGTACGGCGCCGACTTCGCCACCAGCGACGACGCGATCCGCGCGCACGAACTGGCCAAGAAGCTCTCGAACGAGTCGATCCCGCGGCTGCTCGAGCGCGCCAACACCGTCATCAGCAGCACACGCATGCGGCCCTTCGCCACGATCCACGAGCTCGGCGTCTACCTGCGCCTGCTCACCGACCTGCGCGACACCCTCGACAAGTTCCTCCCGATGGTCTTCGACCGGTCGATCGGCGAGCTGGTTGCCGCGACGTCCGCCCGCAAGGACACCCCGGACATGTCCGGCGCCAACCGTCGCCGCCTGAAGCGCCTCGCCAAGGAGTACGTGCGTCCCGGCGTGCACGTGAGCGACATGAACGACGCCCTGCTGCGCATCCAGCAGCAGCGGGTGCTCTGGCAGCGCTTCGTCTCCGAGGGTGTCACACCGGAGGTGCCGGTGGGTATCGCCGACGTGCGCGTCGCCCTGCAGGACGTGGAACAGGACCTCGAGGCGCTCGACGCCCCGCTCGGCTTCGACACCCGCGAGACGGCGCTGGCCAACCAGCCGATCGCCGTGCTGATCGACCAGCTGCACGACCTGGCCGCCGACTCCGACGTGCTGCACAACCTGCAGGAGCGCACGGCGCTCATGAAGACCCTCGCCGCGCTCGAACTCGACCCGCTGATCACCGACCTCGCCCAGCGCCACGTGCCGGAGGACGAGGTGGAGGCCGAGCTGGAGCTCGCCTGGTGGCAGTCCGCCCTCGAGTCGCTGCTCGCGGCCGACCGCGCCCTGCTCGGCGCGAACACCCCGGTGCTCGACCGTCTCGAGGCCGACTTCCGTCTCGTCGACGAGGCGCACGCCGCCGGCAGCGCGCAGCTGCTCGCGTGGCAGCTCGCCGAGAACTGGAAGATCGGGCTCGTCGACTGGCCCGACGAGGGTGCGCTGCTCAAGAAGCTGCTGCTGCGCCCGTCGCTCGACGCCTACGACCTGCAGACCACCGCACCGCACCTCTCGCGCTCGGTCTCGCCCGTCTGGCTCGCCTCGCCCTACGAGGTGCCGCTCATCGCCGACACCCTGCCCTTCGACACCGTGATCCTCGTCGACGCGGGCGCGACCACCCTCGCCGAGAACGTCGGCGCCATCCGGCGCGCCAAGCAGGTCGTGGCCTTCGGCGACCCGGTCACGCAGACCCCGGCCGCCTTCGAGACCGGCATCGACGAGAAGCAGTCCCCGGTCGGCGGAACGGACGAGGAGACGCTCGACCGCCTGCACGAGGACTCCGCGCTGTCGCGCCTCGGCGCGCTCCTCCCCACCTTCTCCCTCACGCGCAGCTACCGCCCGGGAGGCGAGGACCTCGCCGAGCTGGTGAACCGCCGCTTCTACGGCGGCCGCATCCAGTCGCTCCCGTGGGCCGGCAGCTTCCTCGGCCACGGCAGCCTCGCGATGGACTTCGTCGCCGACGGCCACGGCCTGCCCGACAGCTACACCGGCGCGGTCGAGAGCGTCGACGCCGAGGTGGCGCGCGTGGTCGACCTGGTGCTCGCCCACGCCGCCCAGCGCCCGCGCGAGTCGCTGATGGTCATCACCGCCAGCGCCCTGCACGCCGTGCGCGTGCAGCAGGCCGTGCTCACCGCGGTCGCGATGCGCCCGGAGCTCAACGACTTCATCATCGGCGACCGTCCGGAGCCCTTCGCGGTGATGACGATCGACCAGGCCGTCGCCGAGAGCCGCGACCGCGTGATCTTCTCCATCGGCTTCGGCCGCACCCCGCACGGCCGTGTGCTCTCCAACTTCGGTGTGCTCGGCCAGCCCGGCGGGGAGCGCCTGCTCGCGGTCGCGATGACCCGCGCGCGCCGCTCCATGGTGATCGTCACCTGCTTCGAGCCCGCCGACATCGACGAGGACAGGATGAGCCACGGCGCCATCGCCCTGGCCGAGATCCTGGCCGAGGTGGACGCCCGCCTGGCCGACATCCCGCTCCCCGACGACAGCGACCCCATGCTGGTCGACCTGGCGCGCCGACTGCAGCACCACGGCATCAACGTCGCGCTCGGCCACCGCGGCAAGCTCGGCCTGGTGGCCTCCCACGGCGGCGTCTGCGTCTCCATCGAGACGGATGCCGTGCTGCACCAGTCGACACTGCGCGAGTCCCTGCGCCTGAGGCCCGAACTGCTGCGGCGCCTCGGCTGGCACTACCTGCGCGTGCACGCCTTCGACCTGTTCAGCGACCCGGACGCTGTGGCCCGCCGCGTGATGACGATGCTCGGCGTCGACACCAACCCGGTGACCGAGCCGATCACGATCATCCAGCAGTAGGCCGTCGTGCCAGCGCCTTCGGACCCACCGGCATCGCCGGCGCCCGACGCGACCCCGCGTCGCGCGAAGCGCCGCCGGGTGACGACCGAGCCGCCTGCGGGATCCGACCCGAACCCGGCGCCGGAGCCCCCGCGCGGTACCGGCACCGAGAACGACGCCCGCCTGAAGGCCGACAAGCCGCCGCACTGGGGGTAGGCGTCGCCCGATCCGGGCGAGTGGTCGCGAATCGATGCGCATCCGCTCAAGAAGGGTCGATCTGCGACCAGCGGATGCGCGGGGTCGCGTCCGCGGGGTCCGCCCGCGTCGACGCGCTAGCTGTACTACGCCATCACCTGAGTGACACTTTCGGGTCTTGTGACAGCGAGAACCTCCGGGCTTAGTGGAGGTATCACGCCGTCACTAGTAACCGGAGGTTCTCAATGGGTCACAATAAT
>Ga0247810_10000423_pt1 | contig 47487 bp, 48 predicted proteins | sample UWRJL119311C1_FD_179918 | JGI IMG/M metagenome (GOLD analysis project Ga0247810, IMG submission 179918) | Plant litter microbial communities from Arlington Agricultural Research Station in Wisconsin, United States - UWRJ-L119-311C-1 | ecosystem: Environmental > Terrestrial > Plant litter >...
AATGACGTCGACCAGAAAAGGACCCGATATGGCATCACAGCATCGCCGCATCCTCAACACCATCGCTGCCACCACAGCGATCGCGGCACTCGGACTTCTCACCGCCTGTTCCGGCGGAGCCGGGGGATCCGGCGACACCAGCGAGTTCGGATTCGCCGCTGCCGACCAGAAGGCCGACAGCAGCATCACCGTCTGGGTGGACGCCGCACGCGAGCCGCTCGCCCAGGCATTCATCGACGCCAACCCCGACACCCCGGTGAAGATCGAGACCTACGACGGCAACGCCGGCGGCAGCGACTCCTTCAAGACCAAGATGGCGCTGTTCGACCAGTCCGGCAGCGGCTGGCCCGACGTGGTCTTCTCGACGCAGACCAACGACACCTCCTGGGCCGCGAAGGAGACCAACGGGGTGCAGCCCTTCGCCGCGCCGCTCGACAAGGGCCTGATGGACGACGACTTCCTCGACGGCTTCACCGCCGGGGCGAACGACCCGATGACCGTCGACGACACCGTCTACGGGCTGCGCAACGACCTCGCCCCGGTGGTGCTCTGGTACAACCAGGCGCTGCTCACCGAGTTCGGCTACGAGGCGCCCACCACCTGGGAGGACTACGAGGCACTGAGCGACAAGCTCACGGCCGACCACCCCGGCTACATCCTCGGCTCGGTCGGCGACTCCTTCGTCGGCACCTACGTCTACTACTGGGGAGCCCAGGCGCCGATCTTCCAGCTCGACGGCGACACCTTCACCTCGGACTTCTCCGACGAGCACACCACCCGCATGACCGAACTGCTCGACCACATGGTCGACAACGGCACGCTCGTGCAGGACAGCGTGTTCAGCGCCGACTTCGTGTCGAAGTACGCGGACAAGCTCGTGGCGACCCCCGGCCCCGCCTGGTACGCCGGTGCACTGTTCCAGAACCCCGACAGCCTGAACAACGCGCCCGGTGAGATCGGCGCTGCGGACCCGCTCTACTGGGAGGGAGAGGACGAGGTCACCGGCAACGTCGGCGGCGGCGTCTGGTACGCATCGAGCCACTCCGAGAACCTCGCGGCAGTGGACGAGTTCCTGCAGTTCGTGATCGGCTCGGACGACGCGGCGGAGCTCGCCACCGGGCTCCCGGCCTACCAGGCCACCGCGGACACCTGGCTCGACACCCAGGCCGCCAGCGGCTTCTTCGACGGCGACTTCAAAGCGGCGCTCTCGACCGCGGCCGGCAGCGTGTGGGACGGTTGGGGCTTCCCCAACTTCAGCCCGGAGACGTCGTACGCCAAGGTGGTCGTGCCCGGTCTCGCCGCGGGGGACTCGATCGCCGATCTCAGTGACGCGTGGCAGACCGAGATGAAGAACGAAGCCCAGGTTCAGGGCTACACGGTCAAGTAACGAGTAAGGACACTCTCATCTCCACGACCACAACCAGCGCCGCCGCTGTCGGCTCCGAGAGGAGCCGGCAGCGGCGCACCGCTACTCGCAAAGCGCCGCAGCGCACACAGGCCGTCATGGGCTACGCGTTCTCGAGCGGATACACGGTGCTGCTCGTGCTCTTCGGCGTGCTGCCCACCCTCTACGCGTTCTTCCTCGCCTTCACGAAGAACGGCGCCTTCGTCGGCTTCGACAACTTCGTGCGGGTCTTCGGCGACTACCGCTTCCTTCCCGCGGTGCAGCACGTGGCCCTCTATCTGGTGATCTGGCTCGTGCTGCTGGTCGTGGTGGTGGTGCTGCTCGCCCTCATCGTGCACGCGATCCGCGCCCGCTGGCTGTCGGCCTCGGTGCGCTTCCTCTACTTCATCCCGGGCGCGCTCGCCGGGGCGTCGAGCGTGATGCTCTGGCTCTTCGTGCTCGACCCCACGGTCAGCCCGGTCGCCGGACTGCTGCGCGCACTCGGCCTCGACAGCTTCGTGCAGACCGTGTCGGTGCAGAACCTCCCCGTCGTGTTCACGGTGATCGCGTTCTGGACCGGCGCGGGCGGCTGGATCGTCATCATGTACGGCGCGCTCAACAACATCCCCGTCGAGGTGATGGAGGCGTCGCGCATCGACGGGGCCGGCCCGATCACGACGGCGTGGCACATCCAGATCCCCCTGCTGCGCAAGTGGATCGCGTACATGGGCATCATGTCGCTCGCCGCCGGCACGCAGCTCTTCGTGGAGCCGCGTGTGCTCTCCCAGGCGAGCAAGGGCGTCGTGGCGCCCGACTACTCCCTCAATCAGCTCGCATACCTGTACGCATTCAAACAGAGCGACTTCAACGGCTCGGCCGCGATCTCGCTCGTACTACTCGTGGTCGCCGTCGCACTGGCAGCGCTCTTCGTCTTCCGTGGAGGTCTCTTTGAGCGCGATTGATGTTCCCCGCCGCACCGCCACCGGCTTCGCGCCGGGCCGCTGGGTCGGCCGTGTTGTCGCCTTCCTCATCGCGGGCGTGTTCGTGCTCTTCTTCGTGATCCCGATCGTGTGGCTCATCCTCGCGCCGACGAAGAACGCCCGCCAGCTGCTGCTCGACCACCCGTTCAGCTTCGGCTCGCTCGGCACGATCGTCGACAACTGGAACGCCCTCGCGGGGTTCCAGCAGGGCATCGTCTGGACCTGGCTCGGCAACTCGGCCCTGTACTCCGTCTCCGCGCTGGTCATCACGCTCGCGGTCAGCATCCCCGCCGGCTACGCGCTCGCGCTCACGGACTTCAAGCTGCGCCGCCCGCTGCTCATCGTCACCCTGGTGGTGATGCTGATCCCCAACACGGCGCTCGTGCTCCCCGTGTTCCTCGAGATGAGCGCCGTGCGGCTGGTCGGCACCCCGCTCGCGGTGATCCTGCCGTTCTCGTTCTTCCCGTTCGGGGTGTACCTGACGTTCATCTACTTCTCGACGAGCGTCTCCGCCGACCTGCTGAACGCCGCACGCATCGACGGCGCGAGCGAGCTGCGGGTGTTCGCCCAGATCGCGATGCCGCTGGCGACCCCCGTGATCGCCCTGGTCGGCTTCTTCAACTTCACGAGCAACTGGAACAACTACTTCCTGCCCTTCGTGATGGAACCGGGCAACAAGTCGCCCATCCAGGTGGGCCTGGCCGAGCTGCTCTCGAACGTGGCCCTGTTCAACCCCACCTCGGCGGGGTCGGTCACCATCGCGCTCCCCGTGCTGGCGCTCGCCACCCTCGTCTCCGTGGCGCCCGTGCTCATCATCTTCCTGTTCTCGCAGCGCTTCCTCGTGTCGGGAATGACCGCGGGCGGAACGAAGGAGTAGCGGGTGCGGCCCTGCGGACCGTCGCTCCCTACGGCTTGAGGTGTGTGGGGAGGCGGCGGCGCTGCCAGGCGACGCGGATGTGCTCGCGCATCGCGTTCTCGGCGGCGGGGGCGTCTCCCCGCTCGATCGCGCGCAGGATGCGGGCGTGCTCGTCGAGGGTGAGCTGCACGGCCTCGTCGGTCGTGGCGCCGACGAAGCGGGTGCTCTCGCGCGCGCGCATATAGAGGATCTTCGTGATGTTCTGGGCGAGACGGTTCTTCGACGCCTCCATGATCACGACGTGGAAGTCGACATCCGCTTGCTCGAAGCGCTTGTCGTCCTTCGTCTCGTGCATGTACTCGAGCGACGCCTTCAGCGCGGCGACCTCGTCGTCGGTGCGCACGGAGGCGGCCTCCGCGGCCATCGATCCCTCGAGGGAGCCGCGAACGACCGCGAGCTCGTCGAGCACACCGACCGAGTCGTCGTTCTCGACGAGGGCGGAGAGCACGACCGGGTCGAGCACGTTCCACGATCCGGCCGGCAGCACCTCGGTGCCGCGTCCCTGGGCGATGTTGACGAGCCCCTTCTCCTCCACACGCTTCACCGACTCGCGGATCACCGTGCGGCTCACTCCGAACTGCTGGCTGAGAACGCCCTCGGGCGGCAGGGACTGGCCCGGCGCGACCTCGCCGGTGACGATCGCGGCGACGAGATCGTGCACGACGGCGACACCCAGTCGAGCGGCGGGGACACGCTGCGGCGTCGATCCGAGGAACGTCGGGGTCGAGACCGGAGAGTCTGCGGAGAGCTCGGTCATCGTGCCAGTCTAGCGAGGGTCAGTACGCCGTCGACCCGTCTCGGGACGCCCGTGTAGCCGTCGCGGAGCTCCTCGGGGAGCAGCGTCTCCGGGGCGTCCTGCCAGGCGATCGGGCGCAGGAAGCGACGGATCGCGGTGACGCCCACCGAGGTGTGCGCGGTGTTGGTCGCCGGCCACGGACCGCCGTGGTGCTGGCCCCAGGAGACCCGCACGCCGGTGGGGTATCCGTTGAAGACCACGCGCCCGGCCATGTCCTCGAGGGAGGCCACGAGCGGTGCGAGCGCGTCCCACTCCTCGGGCTCGGCGTGCACCGTGGCGGTGAGCGAGTCCGGTACGGCGGCGAGCGCGGCGGCGACCTCGGAGACGTCGTCGTAGCGCGCGATCACGAGCAGCGGGCCGAAGGCCTCCTCCGCGACGGCGGCCGTGACGTCGGCCGCATCGATGGCGAGCACGGCGGGAGAGAGCGAGAAGCCGTCGTCGCCGACACGCGGCGCCACGAGCGACTCGGCGCGGCCCTCCTCGATCAGGCGTCCGCGGATGGTGCCGAAGGCGTCGTGGATGCGCTCGTTGAGCAGTGCCTGGGGCGCTGCGTCGACCGCGCGCGCGACGACCGCGTCGACGAGCGCGCCCGCGCTGCGGGGCACGAAGGCGATGCCCGGCTTCGTGCAGAGCTGGCCGGCCGAGGCGGTGAACGAAGCGAAGAGGCCCGCGGTGATCGCCTCGCCCCGTGCCCCGACCGCTCCGGCGGTGACGATCAGCGGGTTCAAGCTGCTGAGCTCGCCGTAGAAGGGGATCGGCCGCTCGCGCTCGCCGATGATGTCGAGCAGGATGCGCCCGGTCGACAGCGAGCCGGTGAAGCCGACGGCGGCGATCCGCGGATCGGCGACGAGCTCCGCGCCGGCCCGCTGGCCGAAGACGATTCCGATGGTGCCGCGCGGAGCCCCGTAGGCGGTGGCCGCGCCGTTCAGGGCGTCGAACGACGCCTGCGAGGTGAGCGGATGCGAGGAGTGGGCCTTTGCGACAACCGGGCTGCCCGCCGCGAGGGCCGATGCGGTGTCCCCGCCGGCGACGGAGAACGCGAAGGGGAAGTTGCTCGCCCCGAACACGGCGACCGGGCCGATCGGCACGAGCATGCGTCGCACGTCGGGCCCCGGGCCCATCGGGGTGTCTCCCGCGTGGTCGATGATCGCCTCGAGGTAGCCGCCCTCCTCGATCGCCTCGGCGAACAGGCGCAGTTGGAAGGCGGAACGGGTGAGCTCGCCGTCGAGGCGCGGAGTGGCGGGCAGGCCGGTCTCCGCGGCCGCGGTCGCGACGAGGTGGGCCCGGTCGTGCTCGAGGCCGTCGGCGAGGGCGCGCAGCAGGCCGGCGCGCCAGGCGCGCGACGTGGTGCGCAGCTCGGCGAAGGCGGACGCCGCCTCCGCGGTGATCTCGGCGACGCGCGCGGTCGTCGTCTCCTCGATGCCGGTGGCGGAGACGACTCCGGTGGCGGGGTCGGTCGTGGTGATCGCGGTCATGCGGGGTCCTTCGGGGTGAGGAGGCCGCGGACGGCCAGGCTGGACATCAGGGCGTGCACGCCGTAGGTCCACGGTTCGAGGGTCTCGGTGCGCTTGACCCGGTTGACGAGGGTGCCGAGCGCGGGCGATGCGATGCGCACGATGTCGTCGACGTGGTGCGTGAAGCCGTGCCCGGGGGCGTCACGGTCGTCGGTCGGGGCGAACATCGTGCCCAGGTACAGCACGAGCCCGTCGGGGTACTGGTGCTTGTCGCCCAGCGCCTGGGCGGCGAGGTCTGCCGGGTCGCGGCTGATGCGGGCGAGGTGCGACTCCGCGTGCATCACGAAGCCGTCGGCACCCTCGACGTGCAGGGTGACCGTCTCGGTACGCAGCGCGTCGAGGTCGAAGTGGGCGTCGAAGAGGCGGATGAACGGGCCCACCGACGCCGACGCGTTGTTGTCCTTCGCCTGGCCGAGCAGGAGCGCCGAGCGCCCCTCGATGTCGCGCAGGTTCACGTCGTTGCCGAGGGTGGCCCCGACGATGCGGCCGGTCGAGTCGATCACGAGCACGACCTCCGGCTCGGGGTTGTTCCACTCGGAGTCGCCGCGGATGCCCACGTCGATGCCGGTGCCCACGGTAGCGAGCACCGGCGCCTTGGTGAAGATCTCGGCGTCCGGGCCGATGCCCACCTCGAGGTACTGGCTCCACAGGCCCTCCGCGATGAGCACGTCCTTCAGGCGGGCCGCCTCGGGCGACCCGGGCACGAGCGACTCGAGGTCGCTGCCGAGGGCGGCGAGCACGGTGGAGCGGATGTCCTGGGCCGCGTCGACCTCGCCCCGCGCCTTCTCCTCGATGATGCGCTCGAGCATGGAGACGGGGAAGGTCACTCCCGCGGCCTTGACCACCTGCAGGTCGATGGGCGACAGCAGCCACGGCAGGCTCGTGTCGCGTACGTCGGCCGCGGTGTTGGCGAGGAGCGCGTCGAGGTGCGCGAGCACGGGGCCCTCGGCTGCGGAGACCGCCGCGGCGGGATCCGCCGATTCCGCGACGTCGCGCATGGTCGCGAAGCTGCCGCTGAGGTCGACGGCGCTGCCCGCGCGGATGGCGACGACGACGGGGCCGCCCGCGACGGCGTCCCACACCCGCCCGACGAGGGTCGCGCGCTCGGAGTCGTGGGGCAGCGCCGTCGCGGCGCCGTCTGTCCAGTCGGTCATGGTGTTCCTTCGGTCGGTGGGTCAGCGGCGGGTGAAGACGCCGGGTCGTTTCCCGGCGAAGGCCGCCCGGCCCTCGGCGGCGTCGGCGGTGGCGAAGGTGATGCCCTGCAGTTCGCGCTCGTAGGCGACGGCCTGGGCCAGCGGGAGGTTGAAGGCCGCTGCGAGGTTGGCCTTCGCGGTCTCGGCGGCGATCGGCGGTCGGGAGGCGATCGTCGCCGCCAGCTCGAGGGCGCGCGGCAGCAGGGCGTCCGGCTCGAGCACCTCGCTGACGAGTCCCCAGGCGAGGGCGCGCGCCGCGTCGATCGCGTCGCCGGTCATCGTCATCAGCGCGGTGTTGCTCGCCCCGATCGAGTTGGCGAGCAGCGCGGTCATGCCGCCGCCGCCGATCCAGCCGAGCTTGATCTCGGGGGCGGCGAAGGTGGCGGTGGTCGAGGCGATGCGGATGTCGCAGGTGAGCGCGGTCTCGAGTCCTCCGCCGAGCGCGTAGCCGTTGACGGCGGCGATCACGGGTTTGCGCAGCTCGCGGAGGGCGTCGCAGTAGTCGCGCCGGTTGCGGAAGTCCCAGGGCGTCGCGTAGTTGTCGAGGGTGCGGATGTCGCTTCCGGCGCAGAAGGCTCGCTCGCCGGCCCCGGTGAGCACAACGGCGCGCACCTCGTCGCTGTCGTTCGCCCAGGCCGCGAAGCGTTCGAGAGCGGCCGACATGTCGGGCGTCACGGAGTTGAGCTTCTCGGGGCGGTTGATGGTGACGAGGGCGACGGCGCCCCGGAGCTCGACGGTGATCTGGTCGATTCCCGTGTCGTAGGTGGTCATGGGCGGGCCTCTCGGTAGGCGCTGGCGAGTCGGGCGGCGGTGGCGGCGGGGGAACCGGCGAGCCCCGCGCGCACGATCGCCGAGGCCTCGGACTGGAAGGGGATGTAGCCGGCGAAGCGCGGCCGCACCCAGGAGTTCTCGATGGTGCCGAGCGTGCCCGAGTAGAACCCGCCCGCCGCGGAGTCGACCGTGGCGTCGGTCCAGGCGGAGCGGGCGCTCGGCTGCCCGGAGTGGGCCGGGATGAAGCCCGCCTGCGCCTCGGCCGACATCAGCCAGCGCAGGTGGTCGAGCAGCTCGGGCGTGGGGGCGGATCGACGGGTGAGCGCGATGCCGGTGCCGCCGACGGTCGATCCGACGCGGGTGCCGGACGGAGGGGCGCCGAAGGCGACCCGGGGCGAGAAGGTGACGTAGCCGTAGACGAGGGGCACGTAGGCGAGCTCGTCGGTGGTGCTCATCAGCTCGAGCAGGCCGATCGGGTTCAGGGCGCGGGTCGCGGCCGGCGCACGCCCGGCGAGCTCGGCGAGGATCGTCAGAGCCTGCTCGGCGATCGCGGGCGGGAAGAAGACGTCGTCGGAGTCCGCGGCGAGGTCGCCGCCGAGCGAGACGGCGATCGAGCAGAAGCTGAGGAAGGCGTGCGGGCCGGCGAGGCTGGGTGCCGAGGGCACGTCGAGCGCGAGTGCCTCGGCCCAGGTTGTGGGAGCGACCGGGAGCAGGTCGGGTCGGCGGGCTGCGACCTGGGTCGCAGCATCGAGCGGGAGGGCCCAGGTGCGGCCGTCGAGTACGTACGACGACGCGCTCGGGCCGACCGAGGCATCCGCCCACGCTGTCAGCTCGACGGACGAGAAGAGCTCGTCGAGCGGTCGCAGGCAGTCGGCGGCCAGGGCGTCGCCGAGGTGCGGGTGGTCGAGCACGATCAGGTCGTAGCGTTCGGCGAGGTGCTCGATCGGGCTCGACTCGAAGCCCTCGAGCGAGTGCACGTCCCAGTCCAGCCCGGGGAATGCGGCCGCCTGCAGCGCGTCGCGTCCGCGGGGATGGTCCCAGGTCAGGCCGAGGATGCCGGTCATGCGCCCGCGACCGCGCCCGACTCGAACAACTGCTCGATGCGGTCGTCGTCGACGCCGAGCTCCGCGAGCACCTCGCGGCTGTGCTCGCCGACGAGTGGCGCTCCCCGGTCGATGCGCGGCGGCGTCGCCGAGAACTTGTACGGGAAGCCGGGGGTCTTGATGTGCCCCTCGGTCGGGTGCTCGTACTCGACGAAGGTGCCGTTGTGCGCGATCTGCGGGTCGTCGACGAGCTCCTGGTAGCCGTAGACCGGGCCCGCCCAGATGCCCACGGCGAGCAGCCGCTCGAGCCAGTTGGCGCTGGTGTCGGTGTGCAGCCGCGCCTCGGTCTTGGCGTAGAGCTCGTCGCGGCGCGACCAGCCGTCGACCTCGGGCACCATTCCGGCGAAGCTCGGCTCGCCGATGACGGTTCCGAGCGTCTCCAGGTCGGCGAAGCCGAGGGCGATGTAGCCGTCGCTCGTGGCGAAGACGCCGTAGGGCGCGCGGATGTAGACGTGCGCGTTCGGCTGCTCCCCGCGCTCCTGCGGAATGCCGCCGACCGTGAAGACCGACAGCTCCTGCATCTGCAGCGTGGTGAGCGCGTCGAGCATGTTCACGGTGACGAGCTGGCCCTCGCCGGTGCGCTCGCGGTGCAGCAGCGCGGCGAGCACGCCCTCGAAGGCGGTCGACGCGGTGACGGCGTCGGCGAGGTACTGCCCGGCGGGCGTCGGCGGCTCGCCCCTGCGGCCGGCCGAGAGCATCGCGCCCGACATGGCCTGCAGCAGCAGGTCTTGGCCGGGCCGGTCCTTGTAGGGGCCGTCCTCGCCGTACCCCGAGATCGACACGTAGACGATCGACGGGTTGATCGCCCGCAGCGACTCGTAGTCGAGCCCGAGTCGCGCGGCGACGCCGGGGCGGTAGTTCTGCAGGAAGACGTCGGCGGAGGCCACGAGCTCACGCACCACGTCGGAGCCGCCGCTCGACTTGAGGTCGACGGCGAGCGAGCGCTTGTTGCGGTTGAGCGACAGGAACGACACGTTGATCTTGTTGCCGTTCGCGCCGCCGGCCGAGGCGAAGCGCTGCCACTCGCCCGCGGTCGGCTCCACCTTGATCACGTCGGCGCCGAGGTCGCCGAGGCGCTGGGCCGCGAACGGCCCCGCCATGGCGATCGTGCAGTCGATCACCCGGTATCCGGTGAGTACTCCGCGGGGTTCGGGCATCTGGTCTCCTCGGTCGTTCGGGTCAGTCATGGACGCGCACCTCCGCGCCGTCGGCCGCCGAGGAGCGCAGGAGGCCCTCGATGAGCTCGACGGACCGGGCGGCGACGTCGGCGGTGCTGTTGTTCTGTGTGCTCGCGCCGGTGATGAGCTCGATGAAGCGCACCGGCGGCACGAGGCACTCGTACTCGCCCTCGCCGGGCTCGATGGCCACGTCGATGCGCTGACCGTCGTAGCGGCTGAGCGTCACCCGCTCGCGTTCGGCGTCGATCATCAGAACACCCTCGGAGCCGAAGATGCGCAGGTCCACCTGGTACTTGTCGCCGTCGGCCAGCGTCGCGGCGCCGGAGAGCGAACCGAGGGCGCCGCCGTCGAAGCGCACGACCGCGGCGTCGAAGAGGTCGACGGGCGAGCCCGCATTGGACACCCGGCCCGCGACCGTCGCGGCGCGCAGACCGGTGAGCCAGAAGAACAGCGCCGAGGAGTGGGTCACCTGCCCGTGGGCGTAGCCGCCGCCGTGGCGGGGATCGGCCCAGGTGCTCAGCTCCGGCTTCGTGTCGGAGTCCCAGCGCTCGAGCATGTGCGTCGGGTCGCCGCCGAAGAGGCCGCGGGTGGGGGAGGCCATGTGGCAGAGCGCGAACTGGATGTCGCCGACGAGCCCGGCGTCGAGGATGCGCTTGGCCTCGACGGTGAAGGGCTTGTAGTTCCAGCCGTAGGGCACGAGCAGGTGGGTGCCGGCGCGCTCCGCCGCGTCGACGATGTCCCACGCCTGGTCGGCGCGCAGGGTCATCGGCTTCTCGCAGAGCACGTGCAGTCCGCGGTCGAGCGCGCGCATCGCCACGTCGTAGTGCAGATCGTGCGGTGTTGTGATCACCACAGCGTCGAGGCCGGAGTCGAGCAGCTCGTCGATGCTCTCCGTGGCCATGCCGAAGCCGAACCTGTCGCGCACGTCGCCGAGCCCCGGGCCGAGGCCGCAGACCCCGACGAGCTCGACGTCGTCGCGGTGTGCGAGCAGCGGGAAGTGGTTGCTCGTCGCCCACCAGCCGGCGCCGATCGCGCCGACGCGCACCCGGCTCACGCGCGCGCCCAGGTGCGGAGGCCGTCGCGCCGGCCCACGACGACGGTGCCGCGGGCGACCATGCGCTCGAGGTTGCCGGTGACGGGGAAGATCAGGTACTCGGCGGCGCCCGCGCCCCAGTCTCCGACGCGGTCGGCGATGCGGTGGATGATCTCGAGTGTGGTCAGCCCGGTCTCGCCGAGGGTCTCGGCGAGGGCTGCGTCCAGGGTGTCTGTGTAGTCGCGCGATTCGTCGAGGAAGGCGACCACGGCATCCGCTTCGAACACGGGGTAGTGCGCGGTGAGCAGGAGGTCGGCGTCGAGGGCGCGGAACTGCTCGATGCTGGCCAGGTAGGGGTCGGTGTCGCGGTAGGTCGGTGGGAAGGCGGGGTCGCCGGCCGCGGTGGGCACCGTGGAGCCGAGGGTGGCGTCGCCGATGACGAGCGCCGAGTTGGTCTCGTCCCAGAGTGCGAGGTGGCCGTCGCTGTGGCCGGGAGTGTGCAGGACGCGGATGACGCGGTCGCCGAGGTCGAACAGCTCGCCGCCGTGCAGAGCGCGCGCGATCGGGGCGACTGCCGCGACCTCGCGGATGTAGGCGGTGGTCTCGGGCGGGTCGTCGAAGCCGTCGTCGTCGCGGAACTCGCCGTAGCGCTCGTCGATGAGCCGGTCGAGGCTCTCGGCGAGGGGCACGTCGAGGTGGCCGGCCATGAGCTCGACCTGGGGCGCCGCGGCGAGCAGTGCTGCGTTGCCGCCGGTGTGGTCGAAGTCGCAGTGCGAGCTGATCGCCCAGGTCAGGCGCGCGGGGTCGAACCCGATGCCCTCGAGGTAGGGCAGCAGGGTGTCGCGCACGCTGTCGGCGACGCCGGTGTCGAAGAGCAGTGCGCGCTCCGAGCCGACGAGGAGGTACATGGCGATGAATCGTTCGCCCAGCGGAGCCTCGATGCGCCGCAGGCCGGGTCGTAGTTGCATCAGCTGCTCTGTTCGCTCGGTTCGTCCGCGACCAGGCGCAGACCCGCCCGCCGGGACCGCACGTGCGGTCCGTCGGCGGTGATCCACGGTGCGTCGCGCTGGTTGGCCGCGATCGCGGCCTCGTCGATCTCGATGCCCGAGCCCGGCTGGTCGCTGAGCACGATGCCTCCGTCGGCATACTGCTCGGCGATCGTCACGCCGAAGGGGGCGCCCAGGTCCTGCACCTCGGCCGACAGGTGGTTCGGCACGGCGGCGGCGGCGTGGCCGACGGCGGGGTTCGCGGTGAGGCCGACGGGGCTCACCGGGAGTGCGCGGGAGTGTGCGGCGTAGGCGACGCGCAGGAAGTGCGTGACGCCCCAGACCGCGCCGGCCTGCACGATGTCGACGGCATTGTGGTCGAAGAGCGGCATGTACTGCTCGAGCCCGGTGAGGTTCTCGCCGGTCGCGACGGCGGCGCGGATGCCCGTGGAGAGGCGGGCGTGGCCGGCGGCGTCCCAGCGGCGCAGCGGCTCCTCGATCCAGGTCAGGTCGAGCTGGCTCTCGATCGCGGCGATGTAGCGCACGGCCTGCTTGAGATTCCAGGACTCGTTCGAGTCGAGCATCAGGGCGGGCCGCGAGGAGTTGCGGCCGAGCTCGTCGGCGATGATGCCGAGACGGCGGATGTCGGTGTCGACGTCGCGGCCGCCCTTGAGCTTGCCCGCGGTGAATCCGCGCTCCGACATCGAACGGTAGAACTGTGCCAGCTGCTCGTCGTCGAGGGCGATGTCGAGCCCGGACGCGTAGCCGGGAACGAAGCGGTCGCCCGCGCCGAGCAGCCGCCAGAGGGGCTCGCCCGCGGCCTTCGCCTTGAGGTCCCAGAGGGCGGCGTCGAGCGTGCCGATGCCGCCGAAGGTGGCGCCGGCGTGGCCGGCCTTGAAGACGTGGGCGAGCATGCGGTCGTAGAGGGCGGTGACGCCGCGCGGGTCCTCGCCCTCGATGGCCGGGAAGAGCTGCTCGATGCCGTGGTCGGAGCCGATGGCGACTCCGGTGATTCCCTCGTCGGTCTCGATGATGACGACGGGGACCTCGGTCAGGCCGGAACCGATGAAGCCGTTCACGTCACCGACGGGGCGTCCCCAGTCCCGGTAGGTGCGCAGGCAGCGGTAGCCCGTGATCTTCATATCGTCCTTGATGGTTCGAATCGGAGCGGCAACGATGCCGCCGTAAACAACATACATCATATGTCTACCGCTGCAATAGAGTGGCAGCGGATGGCGAGCTGCCGCTCGCTCGCTCGACAGCCAATGGAAGGCCGCCCCGTGATCATCGATGCTCACCAACACGTCTGGAACCTGTCCCGCGCCGAGTACCCCTGGCTCGACGCCGGCATGGCGCCGATCGACCGGACCATGGAGCTCTCCGAGATCGAGCCCGCGATGCGCGAGGCCGGGGTGGGGGCCACCGTGCTCGTGCAGGCCGCCGACAACGAGGCGGACACCGCGAACATGCTCCGCGTCGCCGACGAGCACCCGCAGGTTGTCGGCGTGGTCGCCTGGGTGCCGCTCGACGAACCCGACCGGGCCGCCATCGCGCTCGACGGGCTGCGCGGCGACGACCGGGTCGTCGGGGTGCGCGCCCTGATCCACACCTACGCCGACCCGGAGTGGATCCTCCGGCCCGAGGTCGACGAGGGGCTGGGCCTGCTCGAGTCCCGCGGCCTGACCTTCGACTTCGTGGTCGCGTCCCCGGCGGCCCTGGCCGTGCTGCCGACGGTGTCGGCCCGCCATCCCGGGCTGTCGATCGTGGTCGACCACCTCGGCAAACCGCCCATCGGCGGCTCGGAGGCCGAGCACGCGGTGTGGAGGGAGCTGATCGCGGCGGCCGCGTCGAACCCGCGGGTCTCGGCGAAGGTCTCCGGGCTGTACTCCGCATCGGGCTCGTTGGCGGACTGGACGCTCGACACGGTGCGACCCTTCGTCGCCGACGCGCTCGAGCTGTTCGGCGCCGACCGGCTGATGGTCGGCGGCGACTGGCCGATCTCCGTGCTGGCCGGCGGCTATGAGCGCACCTGGCGGGCGCTGCTCTCGATCGCCGGGGGACTCGCGCCCGACGAGGCCGCCGCACTGCTCGGCGGCACGGCCGCCGCGTTCTACGGGCTGGCACCGCACCGTCTCGCGGCGGCCGCGCAAGACTCTTGACCTCTCCCCGTCACGGGGCAAAAATCGGGCAACACGCGCCCCTCAGCGTCGAGGGGACACCGTGACACCGAGGGGTTTATTCAATGAAGAAGAAAATCGCCGTCAGGATCGTCGTGGCCTCCACCGCGGTCGCCGCTCTCGCACTCTCCGGCTGCTCCGGCGGCGACGACAGTGGCGAGGGCGCCAGCCTCACCTACTGGGCCACCAACATGTCGCCGACCATCGAGCAGGACGAGGAGGTGCTGAAGGAGCATCTCGCCGGATTCACCGAGGAGACCGGCATCGAGGTGGAGTACGAGGTCGTCCCCTGGGGCGACTACTACAACAAGATCCTCACGGCCGTGAGCAGCGGCGAGGGGCCCGACGTGCTGAACATCGGCAATACCTGGTCGGTCACCCTGCAGGAGACCGGGTCGTTCATGCCGTTCGACGACGACGCTCTCGAGGCGATCGGCGGCGGCGACCGCTTCGTCGAGACGGCGCTCGAGTCGGCGGGCAAGCCCGACGAGACTCCCACCTTCGTGCCGCTGTACAGCAACGTCTACTCGCTGTTCTACAAGCCGTCGATGTTCGCGGCGGCCGGGCTGACCGAGCCGCCGAAGACGTACCAGGAGTTCCTCGAGTACGGAAAGCAGCTGACGATCGACACCGACGGCGACGGCGCCATCGACCAGTGGGGCACCTCGGTTCCCGGCGCCTCGGTGCAGGTCGGATCGCACTGGGCATTCATCCTCGGCCAGCAGGAGGGTGCCGACTGGTTCACCGAGGACGGCGAGCCCCAGGTCGACAGCGACGGCATGGTGACCGCGGTGCACACCTACGTGAACCAGGTGAACTCCATCGCGGCGCCCAGCGATGCGGAGATCACCGAGGGGGCCGGGGCCATCCAGGACTTCATCGACGGCACGTCGGCGATGATCATCACCCAGAGCCCGATGGCCCAGTTCGCGCAGTTCGACTTCACCGACTGGGAGGTCGCCGAGGTGCCCGTCATGGAGGGCGGCGAGAACATCCAGTCGATGGTCGCCGGCATCAACATCGGTGTCTTCAGCGAGACCGACCAGAGGGAGGACTCGCTCGAGCTGGTGAAATACCTCACCAGCGACGAGGAACAGGTGGGCCTCAACAGCCAGTTCTCCACCCTGCCCGTGGTGACCGCGGCCTACGACGACCCGGCGCTCGAGGAGGCCGACCCCACCATCCCGGTGCGCGAGGTCATCCTCTCCGAGCACTCGAAGCCGTTCCCGCTGTTCAGCGCGACCGGCCAGGCCGAGACGCTGCTGGGCACCGCCGTCGTCACCCTGATCGGGCAGGCGGCGGTGAGCGGGAGCGTCAGTGACGCGGATGTGAGCGCAGCGCTTGCGGACGTGCAGAGCCAGCTCGAGGCCGCAGGCTGACCCAGCCATCTGGGGGCCGTCCGGCATCCGCTGAACCGGCCCCCTCCTGGTCGACACCATGACACGGATCACTGACGCCCCGCCCGACGTCGCAGCGTCGCACCCGCCGCTGCACGAGAAGCCCCGGCCGAGTCTGCTGGCCGGAAACCGGCTCGCCTACCTGCTGATCGCACCCGCGGTCATCGCCGAGCTGCTCATCCACATCGTCCCGATGCTGCTCGGGCTGTGGGTGGCTTTCACACACCTGACCCAGATCAACATCCGCAACTGGACGCGGGCGCCCTTCGTCGGACTGGACAACTTCATCGCGGGGCTCGACCCCGACGGCCCGATCGGGAGCCAGCTCTACACGAGCTTCTTCCGCACGACCGTGTACGTGATCATCGTGCTCGGGGCGTGCTGGGCGCTCGGCATCGCCTCGGCGGTGTTCCTCAGCTCCAAGGTGAAGGGGCGGGCGTTCCTGCGCACCTTCTTCCTCATCCCGTGGGCCATGCCGGCGTTCGTCGGCACGATCGCGTGGGCGTTCATGTTCAACCAGCGCGACGGCATGGTCAACAAGATCCTGGTCGACGACCTCGGCGTGCTCGACGAGCGGCCGTTCTGGCTCATCGGCGAGAACTCCTTCTTCGTGCTGATCGTCGCGTCTATCTGGCAGATGTGGCCCTTCGCGTTCCTCATGCTGCTCGCGGCGATGCAGTCGATCCCCGGCGACGTCTTCGAGGCCGCGTCGCTCGACGGCGCCTCGCTGTGGCGGCAGTTCCGCAGCCTGATCCTGCCGATGATCCGGCCGACGAACATCGTGCTGCTGCTGGTGATGGGGCTGTTCCTCTTCAACCAGTTCAGCATCCCCTACGTGCTGTTCGGGAGGAACAGCCCAGAGCCCGCGCGGCTGATATCGCCGCTCATCTACGAGCATTCGTTCGTGAACTGGAACTTCGGGCTGGGCAGCGCGGTGAGCGCGCTGCTGCTCGTGGTGCTGTTCGTGGCGTCGCTCTTCTACATCCACCTCGTTATGCCCAGGAAGAACGACGATGATTGAGACCCGCGGATTCATCTGGCTGCGCCGTGTTGTGCTCACGGTGATCGCGGTCTTCGTCGCCGTGCCGCTCTATGTGATCGTGACGACGGCGGTGAAGCCGCTCGAGGACGTGCGCGGGGTGTTCACCTGGTGGCCGAGCACGATCACCCTCGAGCCGTTCCTCGACATCTGGGGGACGGTGCCGCTGCTGGAGTACTTCCGCAACAGCCTGATCGTGACGACGCTCGCGACGGCCGGCTCCGTGGTCCTCGCTGTGCTCGCGGCCTACGCGGTGAGCCGGTTCCGCTTCCGCGGGCGCCGCAGCTTCAGCCTCGTGGTGCTGTCGACGCAGATGTTCCCGGGCATCCTGTTCCTGCTGCCGCTGTTCCTCATCTTCGTGCAGATCCAGCGCACCATCGGCCTCCAGCTCAACGGCTCCTACGCGGGGCTCGTGATCACCTACATGACCTTCACCCTGCCCGTCTCGATCTGGATGCTGACCGGCTACTTCCAGGCGATCCCGCACGAGCTCGAGGAGGCGGCGATGATCGACGGCACCGGCCGTATGGGGGCGTTGCTGCGCGTGCTCGTCCCCGTTGCGAAGCCCGGGATCATCGCCGTGGCGGTCTACTGCTTCATCAACTCCTGGGGCGAGGTGCTCTTCGCGTCCGTGCTCACCAGCAACGAGACGCGCACCCTGCCCATCGGGCTGCAGGCCTACTCGAGCAGCAGCGTGGTGCTGTGGAACGAGCTCATGGCGGCGTCGATCGTCGTCTCGCTGCCCGTGCTCATCGGCTTCGTGGCGGTGCAGCGGCACCTCGTCGCGGGGCTCGCGGCGGGCGCCGTGAAGTAGGCGTCAGTCGAGCAGCACGATCTCGACCCGGCGGTTGAGCTGGCGCGCGGCGGCGTCGTCGCTGCCGTCGGCGAGTGCCTCGGGACGCAGCGGCTCGGTCTCGCCGAGTCCGTGGGCGTCGAGCGAGTCGTCTGCGACGCCCGCGCGCACGAGGCGGTCGCGCACGGCCGTCGCGCGCTGCTCGGAGAGCGCGAGGTTCGCCGCCGCGTCGCCGACCTGGTCGGTGTGCCCGTTCACCTGGGCGCGGGGCGAGTCGAGCGCGGTGAGCAGGGCGGCCACGCGCTGCAGGTACTCCTCGCCCGCGGACGGGACCGCGGCGCTGCCGAAGTCGAAGAGCAGGTTGGCGTCGAGGCGGATCACCGTGCCGCAGACCGTGCCGGTCGGCTCGACCACCTCGACGGCGGGCACCGCGGGGAACAGCGGGAGGCCGTCGTCGAGCACGGCCCGCACGGCCGCGATGCGGTCGGGGTCGCCGTCCTCATAGGCCGTGCCCGACGACCCGAGGGAGAGTTTCGTGTCGTCGTCGTTGTAGCCGCCACCGCCGTCGCCGTCGATCCAGATGCGCGAGTCCTCGTCGCTGAACGAGCCGGAGCCGTCGGCCTTCACGGTGTACCGCTCCTCGCCCTTCTCGTAGGTGCCGGAGCCGTCGGCGGCGACCGACAGCCGCGTCTCGCCGTCGTCGTAGACGCCCGAGCCGTCGACCGCGACCGCGATGTGCACGCCCGGCGCGTCGTAGACGCCGGATCCGTCGGCACCCACGGTGATGCTGGTGGTGCCATCGTCGAAGTGCTGGGTGGCGGGCGCGGCGGGTGTGCCGCTGTCGGACGCGGTCGCGTCACCGGCCGCGGTGCAGCGGGCGTCGAGCACCGCGATGCCCTGGTAGAGGCCGGGGTCCACGTCGATCTGGTCGGCGATCGCCTGGCTGGCGGAGGTCGTCAACAGGTCGGTGGGAATCGTGAACGACGGGATCGGCGGCAGAGTGAGCTTGCGGTGCAGCTCCGTCTCGAATTCCTTCTGAGCGGATGCCGACCCCGCGCCGGAGTCCGACGAGGGAACGGTCTCGGCCTGACCGGGCGCAGCGGTGCACCCGGCGAGAGCCAGCACGAGCAGTACAGCGGCCATCCGCTTTCGTCGCATCAGAGTTCCCCCGTAGACAGCGAGACGCAACTCCCGTAGCCGACGCCTGAGTGCACACTACCGAGCGGAGGGATTTCGGCGAAGATGTTGCGCTCGGGCCGTCAATCCGGCAGGGCGCGGAGACGCTCTCGGGCTGGCGCTGTCGAAACGGCCAGGCGCTGTCGGTTAATCGACAGCTCTCGTCCGATCACGCAGCGCCCGACGAGAGCACCCGTCGGTACTCGTTCACCAGCACGCCCGACGCGAACGGGGTGCTCTGCACCAGGGTGAAGCGCCGCGGGTCGACACCGACACCGCCGAACAGCGGGATGCCGCCGCCGAGCACGATCGGATTCACCTTGAGCACGAGGCGGTCGATCTCGTCCACGAGCGCGGAGGCGAGCGAACCGCCGCCGCAGAGCCAGACCGCCGCGGGCCCCGACTCCGCCTTCAGCCGCCGCGCGACCTCGCGTGGCTCCTCGGCAGTGATCGTGACTCCCGCGACGGCGGGCCGCTCGGCCCGGGAGAACACGAACTGCCTCAGGTGCGCATAGGGGCTCGGGATGCCGACATCCGCCGCGACGCTGTAGGTGGTCCAGCCCATCAGCACCGTGTCGAAGACGGTGCGTGTCGGCTCGATGCCGAGAGCGGATGCGACGTGGGTCGGCACAGCGTCGGCGTACGTGGTCGACAACACGGCCATGTGGTCGCCCTCGATGGGGAAGGCGTCCGTCTCCCCGTTCGGCCCGGCGATGCAGCCGTCGAGGCTGGTGGCGACGTAGTACACGAGTTCACGCATGCGACGACACTACGACCGCGCCCGGCGCTTCCGTAAGGCCCCGCGCGCTCCCCGCCGGCCTCGCCGCGCCGCTGCTCGCGGCCGGAGTGCTCCTGATGCTGCGCCGCCGCCGCACGGCGTCCGTCTTTAATCGGCCGGGTCGATGCGGTAGGCGCCCTTTCGGCGGGATAGTGGGTACCGCATCCGCTTTTCGATTGGAGACCTCCCCATGCGCCAGCTCATCGTCACCGAGTTCATCACTCTCGACGGCGTCATCGACTCGCCCGGCAACGGTCCGCACCCGCAGGCCGGCTGGACCTTCAAACGGGTGGAGTTCGACGCCGCCGCCTACGAGATCAAGGGCACCGAGCAGCTCGCGGCGACCGCGCTGCTGCTGGGCCGCGTCAGCTACGACGAGTTCGCCCCGGTCTGGCCGACCATGGACGAGTTCGCCGAGTACAACGCCATGCCCAAGTACGTGGTCTCGACCACGCTCGAGAACCCGGAGTGGAACAACACCTCCGTGCTGCGCTCGCTCGACGAGGTGGCCGCGCTCAAGGAGGGCGAGGGCGGCAGCATCCTCGTGCACGGGAGCGCGACGCTGGCCCAGGCGCTCGCCGCAGCGGGGCTCGTCGACCGCTACCATCTGCTGGTCTTCCCGCTGCTGCTCGGATCGGGGAAGCGGCTGTTCGACGCCGCGGCCACGGCCGTGCAGAAGCTCGACCTCGTGGAGCACGAGGTGTACTCGAACGGCATCGTCAAGGCCGTCTACGACGTGGTGCGCTGAGTCCGGGCGCTACTGCGCGGGGAACTCGGAGACGACCCGCACCCGGGAGGCCTCCACGTGCTCGCGCATCGCGCGCTCGGCCCCGAGCTCGTCGCCGGCCGACACGGCGTCGACCAGGCGGCGGTGCTCGTCGAGGGTGTGCGCGCCGAAGGTGCCCCGGTAGGAGAGCCGGAAGATGTGCAGGTGGCAGTGGGTGCGCGTGTAGGCCTGCCTGATGGTCTCGTTGCCGGCGAGCTCGAACACCAGATCGTGCAGGCGCACGTCGTGGCTGGAGAGCTCCTGGTACGAGGAGTACTCCGATGACGCGGATGCGGCGGACATCTCCGCGCGCAGCCGGGCCGCGCCGTTCGACGTCATGCGGGCGGCCGCACGCGCGGCGGTGTGCGGCTCGAGCAGGAGGCGCAGTTCGTAGAGCTCGTCGATGGCCTCGCGGCCGAGCAGCTCCGTGGTGCGATAGCCCTTCAGCGGGAGCTTGTCGACGAGGCCGTCGGACTCGAGCCGGGCGAGCGACTCGCGCACCGGGGTGGGGGAGACGTCGAGCTGGCGGGCGACGTCCTCGATGTTGATGCGCTGGCCGGGCGGGATCGAGCTCTCCATGATGAGCGTGCGCAGCCGCGAGTAGACCTCGTCGGCCAGGGCCTGGCGGGGCGGCATGCTGGCGAAGACGAGGCGGGAGGCGCCGGTGTCGTCCACGACCCTCCGATCCGTTCCTGCCGGGATGGCTTGACATTTCTCGCGATATGCCCAACTCTAGTCGCTGATAGATCCTATAGGATCTTCAATATTCCATAACGGAGGCTCAAAGATGAGACACAGCATTGTTCGTTCCCTCGCCGTCGTCGCGGTCGCGACACTCGCGATCGGGCTGTCGGCCTGTACCAAGGCCCCGGCGGCGGGCGAGTCCGGCGAGACCATCGGTTTCGACGCGGTGAAGGTCGCCCTGATCCCCGGCGGCGCGCACCCCTACTTCCAGCCCTGGATCGAGGCGGGCGAGCAGGCGAAGACCGACTTCGAGCTCGGCGACGTCACCTTCAACGAGACGGCCGCCTGGGACCAGACCAAGGAGAACGACGTCGTCAACTCCCTGGTCGCCAACGGGTACAACGCCTTCGGGATCTTCGGCGTCTCGCCCACCGACATCAATGCCACGTTCAAGCGGCTCAAGGACAACGACATCGCCGTCGGCTCGCTCGGCTCCTGCCCGGCCGGCGACGTGAACGAGGCCGACTTCTGCCTCTCCACCGACGTGGAGGCGGCGGCCTACAAGGCCGCGGTCGCCGCGATCGAGGCGATGAACGGCGCCGGCGTGCTCGCCCACCTCACCGGCAACAACACCGACTCGAACACGCAGCGCCGCATTGCCGGTGTGAAGAAGGCCGTCGACGAGACCAACGGCGCGGTCACCCTGCTGCCCGACGTCACCGACATCGACGTCGACCTGACCACGGCCCAGAAGGCCGTCGCCGACCTGCTCGCCTCGAAGGGCAACGAGATCGGCGGCATGGTGTCGACCGCGTACAACCCCGCCGTCGCGGCCGCCACCGCGGTGAAGGAGTCGGGACTCGACATCAAGCTCGTCGCGATCGACGACGACGAGACCATCCTCGAGGCGATCAAGGACGGCTCCGTCTACGCGACGGTCGCCCAGAACCCGGTCGGCCAGGCCTACGTCGGCAGCTACGTGCTGAGCGAGCTCGCCACGGGCAGCTGCACCATGAAGGACCCCGGCGTCACCATCGACTCCGGCTCGTTCATCGTCACCACCGAGAACGTCGACAGCTACGACGACGAGCGCACCGCGGCCTCGGAGGACATCAAGAAGCAGTTCGACGACTCGCTGCTGGACTGCAAGTAATACCGCCACAACTGAATACGAAAAGGTCAGCCATGCCCATAATCACCGCCGCGCGCGCCTATCTCGTCGATCTCGAAGTGGAGACCGTTCGAACGGATGCCGTGCAGAGCTTCATCAAACAGGAGACGGTCTTCGCCGAGATAGACACCGACGACGGGCTCACGGGCATCGGCTACGCCTACACGATCGGAACGGGGGGTCGCGCGGTGCTGTCGATGCTGCGCGACCACCTGGCCCCCCGACTCGTGGGACAGGACGCCGCGCGCATCGAGGGCCTCTGGATGGATCTCTTCGCCTCGACGCGGTCGACCACGACCGGCGCCATCACCTCCCTCGCCCTCGCGGCGGTCGACACGGCGCTCTGGGACCTGAAGTGCAAGCGGGCGAACGCCCCGCTCTGGGAGGTGGCCGGAGGCTTCCGCCCCGACGTGCCGCTGTACGACACCGAGGGCGGCTGGCTGCACCTCGACACCGAGCAGCTGGTGGCGGGCGCGGTCGCGTCGAAGGACGCGGGGTGGCCCGGCATCAAGCTCAAGGTCGGCAAGCCCAGCTACGTCGAAGACCTCGAGCGGCTGCGCGCGGTGCGCGCCGCGGTGGGCGACCGCATGGACATCATGGTCGACGCCAACCAGTCGATGACCTCGGCGGAGGCGATCCGACGCGCACGGGCCTTCGAGGAGGTCAACCTGTTCTGGCTCGAGGAGCCGCTGCCGGCCGACGACGTCGCCGGGCACGTGCGGCTCGCCCGGGCTACGAGCATCCCGATCGCCGTGGGCGAGTCGATGTACTCGGCCATGCAGTTCCGGGAGTACCTCGAGCGCGGGGCCGCGAGCATCGTGCAGGTCGACGTGGCCCGCATCGGCGGCATCACCCCGTGGCTCAAGGTGGCGCACCTCGCGGAGACCTTCAACGTCGCGGTGTGCCCGCACTTCCTCATGGAGCTGCACGTGAGCCTCACGGCCGCCGTGCCGAACGGGCGCTACGTGGAGCACATCCCGCAGCTGCGCGCCATCACGAACACCGAGATGCGCGTGGTCGACGGCCGCGCCTGGGCGCCGTCGACGCCGGGGCTCGGCATCGACTGGAACGCCGACGAGATCGAGAACCGGAGGACCGCATGAGTGTGCTGCGCTTCGTCGCGACCCCGCGCTTCTTCCTGGTGATCATCATCGCGGCGCTCGTTGTGATCTTCGGAGCCGCCAAGCCGGCGTTCTTCAACGGTCCGTTCGTGATCGCGCCGCTGATCACCAGCATCTCGATCTTCACGATCGTGGGTCTGGCGCAGATGGTCGTGCTCTCGGTCGGCCACATGAACATCGCCGTCGGCCAGATGGCGTCGTTCGGCGCGATGGTCTCCGGCATCGCCTTCCAGCTGTTCGAGATGCCGCTCGTCGTGGGCCTGCTCGCCGGTCTGCTCGCGGGGGCGGCCATCGGCGCCCTCACCGGCTGGATCATCGCTCGCACCGGGGTGAACTCCTTCATCGTCACGCTCGCGATGAGCTTCGCGCTGATCGGACTCGTCCCGACGGTCTACCAGTGGCTGAGCCCCGCGGTCGCCTTCACCGTGAAGCCCGCCGGCTTCGACTTCCTCGGCAGGGAGAGCTTCGACTCGGTCTGCGTGCTGGGCTACTGTGGCACGGACTCCGTGCCGATCATCTCCATCGCCGCGCTGATCACCATGCTGCTCATCGGCTACCTTTACACCCGCACCCGACTGGGGCGCGAGCTGCTCGTCACCGGCAGCAACGAGAAGGCGGCCAAGCTGTCGGGCGTAGCGACGGGCAGCCGCATCGTCATCGTGCACGCCCTCTCCGGCGCACTCGCGGCCTTCGCCGGCTTCCTGCTCGCCGCCAGCATCGGTTCGTTCACCCCGTCGATCGGCGACGAGTTCATGCTCCAGTCCTTCGTCGGCCCGATCCTCGGCGGCACGCTTCTCGCCGGCGGCTACGTGTCGATCACCGGCACCTTCCTCGGCATCACCCTGGCCCTGCTCATCCGCAAGGGGCTCGAGCTCTTCGGCTTCGGCATCGAGAGCCTCAACGTGCTGCTCGGGCTGATCCTCTTGATCGCCCTCTCCGCCGACCGCATCCGCGACATCCGGCGGCGCACGCCCCGGCCCGCCGCCGACCAACCGCCCGCCGACCAGCCCGCCGCCCAGCGCGTCGAGGGCGACAAGGAGGTCTCCCGATGAGACGCCAGTTCACCGCCTTCACCAAGTCGCAGAACCTCACCCTCGCGGTGATCATCGTGCTCGGCGTCGTCCTGCTCGGTGTGACCTCCGGCGGCAACTTCTTCAGCCCCGTCTCGGTGCGCACCTTCTTCCAGTTCCTCGCGGTGCCGATCCTCATCGGTCTCGCCCAGATGATCACCATCTCGGTGGGCCAGCTCAACCTGGCCATCGGGTCGATCGGCGGCTTCGCCGCCTGCCTCGCCGGTGTGATGATGGCCGATCTGGGCGTGCCCGACGTGCTCGGGGTGCTCGTGGCCCTGGCTGTGGGGGCGGCCGCCGGCTTCGTCAACGGCTGGCTCGTGGTCGTGACGCGCATCAACGGCTTCATCGTGACGCTCGCGACCATGACGATCCTGTCGGGCGCCCAGTACGCGGTGGTCAGCACACGCACGGTGTCGTCGCGCAACTGGGAGGTCGTCTCCGGCATCGGCAGGGCCACGCTCCTCGGCATCCCCGTCGTGTTCCTCATCGCTGTCGCGGTGGCTGTGCTGGTCTCCCTCGCCTTCAACCACAGCGTCGGCGGGCGCCGGCTGCTCGCCAGCGGCGACAACCCGCACGCGGCGACCCTCGCCGGTATCTCCAACGACCGCAGCGTGATCGTCGCCCACGCGGCGTCCGGCCTGCTCTGCGGTGTGGCCGCCTTCATCAGCCTGGCCACCCTCTCCGGTGTGAACCAGAGCGTGGGAGGCGACTGGCTGCTGTCGAGCTTCGCCGCACCGATCATCGGCGGGGTGTCGCTCACCGGCGGTTCGGTCGCCATCCTCGGCACCACCCTGGCGGCGACCGTCGTGCGCCTGGTCGACTCCGGCCGGGCCGAGTTCCAGCTCGCGCCCGCCTGGGTCAACTTCGTCGTCGGCGCCGTCGTGCTCGGCACCGTGGCCCTGGGACGGGCGCGCGAGGTGCGCGACGCCCGCCGGGCGGGTGCCGCCCGCGCCCGCGCCCCGCAGCCCGCACAACCCACCGAACCGACAGGAGTCTCCCAGTGACCGAACTCGCACTCGAGGCCCGAGGCATCTCGAAGAGCTTCCCGGGCGTCAAGGCGCTCGACAACGTCACCCTCCGGCTGGCGGGCGGCGAGGTGCACGCCCTGCTCGGCGAGAACGGCGCGGGCAAGTCGACGCTCATCAAGATCCTCACCGGCGCCCACCGGGCCGACGGCGGCGAGATCCGCATCGGCGGCGTCGTCACCGACATCTCCAGCCCGACCGCCGCGATGGCCGCCGGTGTCGGGGTGGTGCACCAGGAGCGCAACGTGATCCGCGGTTTCACCGTGGGCGAGAACATCGTCATGTCGCGGATGCCGCTGCGCGGTGGCCGCATCGACTGGACGACCGTGCGCTCCGAGGCACGCCGGTGCCTGGCCATGCTCGACCTCGATCTCGACCCGGATACCCCGATCGCCGAGCTCTCCTCCGCGCAGACGCAGCTCGTGGAGATCGCGCGCGGCCTGTACACCGAGACCCGGGTGCTGCTGCTCGACGAGCCGACGGCCTCGATCAGCGGGAACGAGGCCGACCGGCTGTTCCGCGTGGTCGCGCGGCTGAAGGACGAGGGCGCCGCGATCCTGTTCGTGAGCCACAAGCTCGAGGAGGTGTACGCGCACTGCGACACCGTCACGGTGCTGCGCGACGGCAGGTCGGTGCTGTCCTCCGAGCCGCTCGCGAACCACTCCCGCGACGAGATCGTCGACATCATGGTGGGCCGCTCGCTGGCGAGTCTCGAGGTGCCGCAGCGCAGCGTCGACCGCTCCGCTCCGCCGGTGCTCGAGCTGCGCAGCGTGAACACCACGGCGGGCCACCACGAGGTGAGCCTCGACGTGCGCGCCGGCGAGATCCTCGGCCTCTACGGGCTCGTCGGGGCCGGGCGCACCGAGCTCGCCCGTGCGATCCTCGGGCTCGAGCGCATCACCACGGGATCGCTGATGGTGCACGGCGAGCAGGCGTCGATCCGCTCGGTGCGGCAGGCGCTGCAGAAGTACCGGATCGGCTACGTCACCGAGAACCGCAAGGAGGAGGGCGTCTTCCTCGAGCAGTCCATCACGCGCAACATCGCCGTGACGGTGTGGTCGACCCTCGAGAAGACCTTCGGGTACGTGAGCGGCCGGAGGGAGCGCGAACTGGTCGAGTCCTACGTGCGCGACCTGGACATCCGCATCTCCTCGCAGGAGCAGCTCGCCGGGCAGCTCAGCGGGGGCAACCAGCAGAAGGTCTCACTGGCCAAGTGGCTGGCCGCGAAGACCCAGATCCTGATCATCGACGAGCCCACCGTGGGCATCGACGTGCGCACGAAGCGGGCGTTCTACGACCTGATCTGGAAGCTCGCAGACGACGGCCTGGCGATCCTGCTCATCTCGAGCGACCTCGCCGAGATGATCACGCTCGCCGACCGCATCGTGGTGATGGACCGCTTCGCTATCAGTGGCGACGTCGAGAACACGCACGACTACGACTCGATGAGCCAGAGCGTCATCCGCCTGATCCACGCCGAGCTGCCGGTGGCCTGAACGGCGCCGGCGCCGGGCTGTTCAGCCGAGCAGCCCGGCGTCGCGCAGTCCGGTCCAGAGCGCGTCGGCGGGCGAGCGCTCGTAGAGAGCGACGTTGTCGAGAACGTGCTGGGCGGTGCGCATGCCGATCGGGATGCTCGCCACCTGCGGTGAGCGCAGCGGGAACGCCATCGCCGCCTGGGGGAGTGTCGCCCCGTGCGCCTCCGCGACGTCGGCGAGCCGGTTCGCCCGCTCGAGCACGCCGGCCGGCGCCGGCTCGTAGTTGTACATCGCGCCCGCCGCGGGACGGGGGCGGGAGAGCAGGCCGGAGTTGAAGATGCCCACGGCCACGACGCTGCGCTCGCCGGCGGCCTCGAAGACCGCGTCCGCGCCCCTCTGCTCCAGCAGCGTGTAGCGGCCGGCGAGCATGGCGAGGTCGATGTCGGTCTCGCGGAACGCCGTCGCCACCGCCTCCGCGGAGTTCGATCCGATGCCCACGGCGGTCACGACGCCCTCGTCGCGCAACCGGGAGAGGGCGGCCGCCCCCGTGCCGATGGCATCGTCGATCCCCGAGATGTCGGGGTCGTGCAGGTACAGGATGTCGAGGTAGTCGGTGCCGAGGCGTTCGAGCGAGGCCTCGACCGAGCGCATCACGCCGTCGTAGCTGAAGTCCCACTCCCGCCGCAGGGTGCCGGGCACCGCGAAGCCCTGGTCGTCCCACTCGGTGGGGTTCTCGTTCGGCACGATGAGCCGCCCGACCTTGCTCGAGATCACGAGCTCGCCGCGGGGGAACTGCCCGAGCGCCGCGCCGAGACGCCGTTCCGACAGCCCCAGGCCGTAGTGCGGTGCGGTGTCGAAATAGCGGATGCCGCTCGCCCAGGCCTGGGCGACGGACGCGGCGGCGTCGGCGTCGCTCGTCTCGGTGTAGAGGTTGCCGAGGCTGGCGGCGCCGAAGGCGAGCTCGGTGAGCCGGAGGTCGGTCGCGAATACGGTGCGCTCACGCATGGGGTGCTCCCGGGTCGGTGGTGGCTGCGTCGGTGTCGTTTCTCATGCGAGGTGCCAGACCTCCTCGGCGGTGGACCAGATCTGGCCCTCCGGCGTGCCGGGCAGCGGCTCCTGGCAGGGGTCGGTGTGTGTCCACCACTCCCGGGTCTCCGGGTCGGCGGCGATCAGCGCCATGTCGGCCTCGAAGTCGTCGCCGAGGTACTCGAAGTACGACATCAGCTGGTCGCCGACCAGGAAGATCGTGTAGTTGCTGATGTTGCTGGCCGAGAGCCGGGCCTCCACACCCGGCCACACCTCGGCGTGCAGGCGCAGGTACTCCTCCCGCTTCTCCGGGCGGAGTCCCACTGTCTGGGCGATGCGCTTCATTGCGTGTCCTCTGCGTGCCGGTGGTCTACTGCTGCGGGCGGAGCCGGAGCTCCTGCATGCCGCCGTCGACGGCGATGCTGGTTCCTGTGGTCGAGCTGTTGCGCGGGCTGGCGAGGTAGGCCACGGCCTCGGCGATCTCGCTCGGCTCGACGAGGCGCCCATGCGGCTGGCGGGCGGCGAGGGCGGCGCGCTCGGCCGCGGGGTCGGCGGCCGAATCGAGCAGGCGCCCGACCCACGGCGTGTCGGCGGTGCCCGGATTGACGCAGTTGACGCGGATGCCCTCGCGGAGGTGGTCCGCGGCCATCGCGCGCGTCAGCGACAGCACGGCGCCCTTCGACGCGCTGTAGAGGGCGCGGGCCGGCAGTCCGGCGGTCGCCGCGATCGAGGAGGTGTTCACGATCGCGGCCGCGGAGGACTCGCGCAGGTAGGGCAGCGCCGCAGCGCTCACCCGCGCCATGCCGGTCACGTTGATGCTGAGAACGCGCGCCCACTCGGCGTCGTCGTTGTCGGCGACCGTGCCCTGGGCGCCGATGCCCGCGTTGTTGACGACGATGTCGATCCCGCCCAGCTCCGCCGCGACCGCCTCGACCGCGGACTCGACCGACGCGCGGTCTCCCACGTCGGCGCGCACGGCGAAGGCCGCCGCGTCGGCACCCTCGATGTTCAGGTCGAGCACGGCGACGCGCGCCCCGCCCTCCAGCAGGCGGCTCACGACGGCCGCTCCGATTCCGGACGCGCCCCCCGTGACGATCGCGACCAGTCCGTCGAATTCCTTGCTCACAGTGGCTCCCTTGCTCGTGTTCACGTGTGGTCGGCCACTCAGGCCTGGCCGAAGACCTGGCGCTGTCGACCGAGGCCCTCGATCTCGATCTCGACGACGTCGCCGCTCGTCAGGTACGGGAACCGCCCGGAGAGCGCGACGCCCTCGGGGGTTCCGGTGAGGACGACGTCACCCGGCTCGAGCGCGAGGTACTGGCTCAGGTGCCACACGATGTAGTCGACGTCGAAGATGAGGTCGGCGGTCGAGGAGTCCTGGCGGGGTTCGCCGTTCACCCAGCTGCGCAGGCGCAGGTTGGTGGAGTCGACCTCGTCGGGGGTGACGAGCCACGGCCCGAGCGGGCTGAAGCCGGGCGAGGACTTGCCCTTGCTCCACTGGCCGCCCGACTCCTCGATCTGGAAGGTGCGCTCGGAGAGGTCGTTCGCGACGAGGTAGCCGGCGATGTGCGCGGCGGAGTCGGCGGGGGAGTCGAGGTAGAGCGCGCGGCTCCCGATGACGATGCCGAGCTCGACCTCCCAGTCGGTCTTGGTGCTGAGCTTCGGGATGTCGACGGCGTCGTTCGGTCCGCCGATCGTGTTGGGCGTCTTGAGGAAGATGATCGGGAGCGTGGGCGGCTTCGAGCCGGACTCGGCCGCGTGCGCCGCGTAGTTCATGCCGATGCAGATGATGGCGCTCGGACGCACGACCGGGGCGCCGATGCGCAGTTCCGATGCGCCCTCGAGAACGGGCGGATGCGCGGCGGCGATGGTGCGGAGAGACTCCGGCGAGAGCGTCTCGCCGTCGAAGTCGGTGACGATTCCGCGCAGGTCGTAGACGGTGTCCCCGTCGATGCGTACCGGGATCTCTTCGCCGATCGGGCCGAGTCGCGCAAGCTTCATCTGTACTCCTCCTTGAATTCGAGTAGCCGTGGCCGTCCGTGTTGACGTGCAGACATCGGATGTTTAGGCTCGACACCACCGTAGCCCGAAGGAGCACCATGAGCAAGATCATCGCATTCGAGACGAGCGATGTGCGCTTTCCCACATCCCAGTCATTGGATGGATCCGACGCGATGAACCCGGATCCCGACTACTCGGCAGCCTATCTGCGGGTGGTCACCGACGCCGGTGACGCGGTCGACGGGCACGCATTCGTCTTCACGATCGGCCGCGGCAACGACGTGGAGGTCGCCGCGATCCGCTCGCTCGCCCCCTGGTTCCTCGGGCGCGACGTGGAGGCGGCGCTCGCCGATCTCGGCGGGCTCTGGCGCGAGCTGGTCTACGACTCGCAGCTGCGCTGGCTCGGGCCGGAGAAGGGCGTGATGCACATGGCCATCGGCGCGGCGGTCAACGCGATGTGGGACCTGCGCGCCAAGCGCGAGGGCCTGCCGCTGTGGCAGCTGCTCGCGCGGCTGTCGCCCGAGGAGCTCGTCGACCTGGTCGACTTCCGCTACCTGTCCGACGCGCTCACCCGCGAGGAGGCGCTCGGGATCCTGCGCGCCGCCGAGCCGGGACGCGCCGAGCGCGAGGCGGCGCTGCTCTCCGGCGGCTTCCCCGCCTACACGACCACCCCGGGCTGGCTCGGGTACTCCGACGAGAAGCTCGCACGGCTCAGCGCCGAGGCCGTCGCCGAGGGGTTCCAGCAGATCAAGCTCAAGGTGGGTGCCGACCGGGCGGACGACGTGCGTCGTCTCCGGATCGCACGCGAGACGGTCGGCCCCGACATCCGCATCGCCATCGACGCCAACCAGCGCTGGGACCGCGACGAGGCGATCGACTGGATCGGCGAGCTGACACAGTTCGACCTCGCCTGGGTCGAGGAGCCCACCAACCCCGACGACGTGCTGGCTCACGCGGCGATCGCCGCGGCGATCGCACCGACCCCCGTCGCGACGGGCGAGCACGGCGCCAACCGCGTCATGTTCAAGCAGTTCCTGCAGGCCGACGCGCTGCAGGTGCTGCAGATCGACGCCACCCGCGTCGCCGGGGTCAACGAGAACATCGCGATCATCCTGCTGGCGGCCAAGTTCGGGGTGCCGGTGTGCCCGCACGCCGGCGGCGTCGGACTCTGCGAGATCGTGCAGCACCTTGCGATGTTCGACTACCTGGCCGTGTCCACGACCACGGGCGGCCGCATGATCGAGTTCGTCGACCACCTGCACGAGCACTTCGTGGAGCCGGTGGACGTGCACGACGGGCGCTACTGGGCCCCGCGCCTGCCGGGTTCCGGCGCCGAGATGCTGGCGGCATCCGTCACCGAGTTCGAGTTCCCCGCGACGATAGACTGACCGCCATGGCCGTGACCGACGAGGCGATCTCCACGATCAAGGCCATGATCGTGTCGGGAGAGCTGGGCCCGGGCGAGCGACTGCCGCCCGAGAAGGAGCTCAGCGAGCGGCTCGGCCTCTCGCGCAACTCGCTCCGCGAGGCGGTGAAGTCGCTCGAGATGATCCGCGTGCTCGACGTGCGGCGGGGCGACGGCACCTACGTCACCAGCCTCGAGCCGAACCTGCTGCTCGAGGCGATGTCGTTCGTCATCGACCTGCACCAGGACTCCTCGGTCATCGAGATCTTCGAGGTCAGGCGGGTGCTCGAACCGCACGCCGCGGGGATCGCCGCCGCCAGGATCAGCGACGAGCAGCTCGGGGTGCTCGAGGCCTCGCTCGCCGCCGTCGACGAGACCACCTCCGTGGAGGACCTCGTGGTGCACGACCTCGAGTTCCACCGTCTCATCTGCGAGGCGGCGGGAAACTCCTACCTCTCCAGCCTGCTCGACGGCATGTCGAGCTCGACCGTGCGGGCCCGCATCTGGCGCGGCATCACCCAGGCGCACTCGACGGCTCGCACCCTCTCGGAGCACGCCGCGATTCTCGAGGCGCTGCGCAACCACGACCCGGAGCTGACCCGCGCCGCGCTCACCGTGCACATCGGCGGCATCGAGGCGTGGCTGCGGAGCGCCCTCTAGCCCTCCTCGAACATCGCGCGGTAGTGCTCGCGCATCGCGGGGTAGTAGTCCGCGAAGTTGACGGAGGCGGGGTCGCCGCCGTCCTGGACGGCGACGAGGCGGTCGAGGTAGTACTCCCAGCCGGGCGCGACGTCGGCGACGGGATGGTCGCTCGCTGCGGACTGCGCGAAGGTGAGAATCGTCGTGCCCCCGGCCTCGCCGAGTGTGAGCTCGAGCTCCCCGGCATCCGCTTCGTCGTCCCGCCCGCCGATCCGCATCCGCAGCGTGCGGGGCGCGGCGCACTCGTGGATCGTCACCGCCTCGGGCGCGACATCGTCGCCCTCGGCGGTCATGCGGAAGACGACCCCGCCCGAGCCCGGGTCGCCCTCCCACACGCCGATCCACCGCTGCAGGCGGTCGGACTCGGTGATCGACGCCCATACCTCCTCGATGTTTGCCGTGATGCGGCGGTCGAAGACAACCGCCTCCCCGAAGCCCCGGGTCTCCCGTCGTCCTGTCGGTTCGATGCTCATTGTGGGTCGTCCTTCCTGGTCCTACAGTTGTCGGTGGCCGTGAGTAACATGAATGCCATTCCCCCTCGTCGTCGCGGTTCGGAGATGTCCCCCCCCATGCTGGTGAAACTGCTCTCTCGCTATCTGAAGCCCTATCGTCGCCATCTGGCCGGGGTGCTGGCGTTCCAGTTCGCGGCCGCGCTCGCCTCCCTCTATCTGCCCACCCTCAATGCGAGCATCATCGACAAGGGCGTCGCAACGGGTGACGTCGATTTCATCTGGTCGACGGGCCTGCTCATGCTCGGCATCTCGCTGGGCCAGATCACCGCCTCCATCATCGCCACCTACTTCGCCGCGCGGGCCGCGATGCAGATGGGCCGCGACATCCGCAACGGCGTCTTCGAGAAGGTGAGCGCCTTCTCGGAGCGCGAGGTGTCGCAGTTCGGCGCCGGTTCGCTGATCACCCGCAACACCAACGACGTGCAGCAGGTGCAGATGCTCGCCATGATGGGCGCGACCATGCTGGTCTCGGCGCCGCTGCTCGCGATCGGCGGCGTGGTGATGGCGCTGCGTCAAGACGTCGGGCTCAGCTGGATCATCGCGGTGGCCGTGCCGCTGCTGCTGCTCATCGCCGGCGTGATCATCTCCCGGATGGTGCCGCTGTTCCGGCTCTACCAGACCCGAATCGACGCGGTGAACCGCATCATGCGCGAGCAGCTGACCGGCATCCGCGTGGTGCGTGCCTTCGTGCGCGAGCGGATCGAGGAGGAGAGGTTCGGGGTCGCCAACTACGACATCATGGACGTCGGCAAGCGCGTCGGCTCGCTGTTCGTGCTGCTGTTCCCGCTCGCGATGCTGGTGCTCAACGTCACCGTCGTCGGGGTCATCTGGTTCGGCGGAATCCGGGTCGACAACGGCGACATCGAGATCGGCACCCTGTTCGCCTTCATGCAGTACATCGGGGCGATCCTCGGCGGCGTTCTGATGGCCACCTTCATGACGATCATGATCCCGCGGGCCGCGGTCTCGGCCGAGCGCATCAGCGAGGTCCTCGCCAGCGAGACCACCCTCATCCGCCCGACCGACCCCGTCACCCGGGTCTCCGAGCCCGGGTCCGTGGTCTTCGACGACGCCGGCTTCACCTACCCGGGGGCCGAGCAGCCGGTGCTCTCCGGCATCAGCTTCACCGCTCAGCCGGGTGACACCGTCGCGATCGTCGGATCAACCGGCGCCGGCAAGACCACGCTGATATCGCTCATCCCGCGTCTGTTCGACGTCACAGCGGGCAGCGTGTCCGTGGGCGGCGTCGACGTGCGCCAGGCCGACCTCGACACCCTCTGGCGGGGCATCGGGCTCGTGCCGCAGCGTCCCTTCCTCTTCGCGGGCACCGTCGCCTCCAACCTCCGCTTCGGACGCGAGGACGCGACCGACGACGAGCTGTGGCACGCGCTCGAGATCGCGCAGGGCCGCGACTTCGTCGAGGAGATGGACCGCGGCCTCGAGTCGCGCATCGCCCAGGGCGGCACCAACGTGTCGGGCGGCCAGCGCCAGCGCCTCGCCATCGCGCGGGCGATCGTGCACAACCCGGCGATCCTCGTCTTCGACGACTCCTTCTCGGCGCTCGACCTGACGACGGATGCGCACCTGCGGCAGGCGCTCTGGAGGGAGCTCCCGAAGACCACCAAGATCGTCGTCGCGCAGCGCGTCTCCACGATCACGGACGCCGACCGCATCATCGTGCTCGACGACGGGCGCATGGTCGGCTCGGGCACCCACAGCCAGCTGCTGGAGTCGAGTCAGACCTACCGCGAGATCGTGGAGTCCCAACTGGGTGTCGATTCGAGCAGTGTGGAGGCGGGCGCATGAGCGAGACCCGTCGTGTGAAGAAGGGCAAGCCGGCCCCGGAGCCCGAGGTGCTCTCCGAAGAGGAGCAGCTCGAGCTGGAACTCGCCGAGCAGGCCCGGGTGTCGTCCGGCGACTGGGACAGCGTGAAACCCGGCAAAGCCGCGAACTTCGGCCAGAGCTTCAAGCGCCTCATCTCGCTACTGCGTCCGCACGCCTTCGCGTTCGTCTTCGTGACGATTCTGGGCGCCATCGGCGTCGTGCTCACCGTCATCGCCCCGAAGGTGCTCGGCGAGGCGACGAACATTTTGTTCGAGGGCGTCGTCTCCTCGCAGCTGCCCTCCGGGGTGACGCAGGCGCAGGTCGTGCAGCAGCTGCGCGACTCGGGGCAGAACGACCAGGCGAACATGATCGCGGCGATGACGCTCGTACCGGGCGAGGGCGTGGACTTCACGGCCCTCGGCCGGATCCTGATGACCGTGCTCGCGCTGTACATCGCCGCTTCGATCCTCAACTGGATCCAGGGCTACGTGATCAACGTGATCATGATGCGCACCATGTACCGGCTGCGCGAGTCGGTGGAGGCCAAGATCAACCGCCTCCCGCTGAGCTACTTCGACAGGGTGCAGCGCGGCGAGCTGATCTCCCGGGTCACCAACGACATCGACAACATCACGCAGACGATGCAGCAGTCGCTGTCGACGGTGATCACCAGCGTGCTCACCGTGGTGGGCGTGCTCGTGCTGATGTTCTCGATCTCCTGGCAGCTCGCCATCGTCGCGCTCATCTCGCTGCCGCTCATGGCCGTGATCTTCGGCATCATCGGACCGAAGTCGCAGAAGGCCTTCGGCATCCAGTGGCGCAAGGTCGGGCGCCTCAACGCCCGCGTCGAGGAGTCCTTCTCCGGCCACGCGCTCGTGAAGGTCTTCGGCCGCGAGGGCGACGAGCTGGCCAAGTTCACCGCCGAGAACGAGGAGCTCTACCAGGCCTCGTTCAAGGCCCAGTTCCTCTCGGGCATCATCATGCCGGGCATGATGTTCATCGGAAACCTCACCTACGTCGGTATCGCCGTACTCGGCGGCATCATGGTCGCCGGCGGGCAGCTGCGGCTCGGCGACGTGCAGGCGTTCATCCAGTACTCGCAGCAGTTCACCCAGCCGCTCTCCGAGCTCGGCGGAATGGCCGCCGTGGTGCAGTCGGGCGTCGCCTCGGCGGAGCGCGTGTTCGAGCTGCTCGACGAAGACGAGCAGGATCCAGACGGTGCGGATGCGCCGGTGCCGGTCTCCGGAGACGGCACGATCGTCTTCGAGAACGTGGCCTTCTCCTACGCGCCGGAGACCCCGTTGATCCGGGATCTCTCGTTCAGCGTGAAGCCGGGTCAGACGGTGGCGATCGTCGGTCCGACCGGCGCGGGCAAGACCACGCTGGTGAACCTGATCATGCGCTTCTACGAGCTCGACGGCGGGCGCATCCTGCTCGACGGCCAGGACATCTCCGAGCTGAAGCGGGAGGACGTGCGCTCCCGCTCGGGCATGGTGCTGCAGGACCCGTGGCTGTTCGCCGGCACGATCCGCGAGAACATCCGCTACGGGCGACAGAGCGCAACCGACGACGAGGTGATCGCTGCGGCGAAGGCCACCTACGTCGACCGCTTCGTGCACTCGCTGCCCGACGGCTACGACACCGTGCTCGACGAGGACGCCTCGAATGTCTCCGCGGGCGAGAAGCAGCTCATCACCATCGCGCGCGCGTTCGTCGCGGCGCCCTCGGTGCTGATCCTCGACGAGGCGACGAGCTCGGTCGACACCCGTACCGAGCTGCTGCTGCAGCACGCCATGGCCGCGCTGCGCGAGGGGCGCACCTCGTTCGTGATCGCGCACCGGCTGTCGACCATCCGCGACGCCGACCTGATCCTGGTGATGGAGCACGGCTCGATCGTCGAGCAGGGCACCCACGCGCAGCTGATCAAGCGCGGCGAGGCCTACTCGCGCCTGTACAACTCGCAGTTCGAGAAGGCGGCGACCGACCTCGACGCCGAGGTCGCCGAGGCGGCGGCGGGGGAGGTTCCCGCGGGCACGCAGGCGCCGAACTAGCGCTTGGCGTGTCGTTCGGGGCGGCGCTAACATTCGAACATAGTTTCGAATGAACGGAGGCGGTACTCATGCCGCACACACCCATCGCGCTCTGGCTCGACGAGCGCAACACGCCCCGCCGGCTGGTCTGGTCGGGCGAGCGCTACCGCGTCTCCGACAGCCCGACGCGCCTCCCCGAGCTCCTCGTCGAGTGGGCGACGCACCCGCCCCGGGGCACGCTCGGAGGCGGCTGGCGCTTCCAGGCCACCACGCTCAGCGGCGACTGCCGAGTGTTCGACGTGCGGCTCGACACCGCGCGCGACGAGTGGGTGCTGGTGCACACCTACCAGTGAGGGCAGCGCGCAACGTGAGGCAGTCTGCTCCACCTCGCGACAGATTCAGCAGTTCGCCGCACGTTGTCGCGCGGCCGGCGTGAGGCGGCTCAGACGCGGGCGTAGCGCGCTCGGGCGAAGCAGTAGAGTCCGTACGCGGCGAGGCCGAAGGCGACCAGCAGCAGGATCATGGTGCCGAAGGGCAGCTCGGCGAGGGTCTTGAGTGCGCCGTCGAGGCCGGTGGCCTCGCTCGGGTCGGCGGTGACGGCGGCGACGATGAACAGCACGCCGACGACCGCGATCGCGACGCCCTTGGCCACGTAGCCGAGAACGCCGAGTCCGGTGATCGTCTTGGCGCGCGATCCGCCCGGGAGCGTCACGTCCTCCAAGAACTTGCGGCGGATGCCCTTGGTGACGAAGTAGACACCGATCGCCGCGACCGCCAGGCCGAGAACGACCACGAGTACCACCCCGCCGGGGGTGGCGAGCAGCTGTGCGGTGAGTCCCTTCGACTGCTCCGAGCTGTCGGAGCCGCTGCCGAGCGCATAGCTCGCGGCCGAGAAGCCGATGGCGAGGTAGGCCACGCCCTTGCCGCCCTCCTTGGCGCGGTCGGCCCAGTCGTCCTTGTCGGTACCGCGGATGAGCACGGTCTCCAGCAGCTGGAAGAGCCCGAGGGCCACCAGGCCCGCGGCGAGGAGCCAGAGGATCACCACGCCGAGCGGCGCGTCCGCCACCTCCGCGAGCGCGCCGCCCTGGTCGGCGCTCCCGCCGCCGCCGAGCGCGACGGACACCGCGATGCCGGCGATCAGGAGGTGCAGGATCCCGTTGACGGCGAAGCCGCCGCGGGCGAACAGGCGGAATGTCCTGTTCGCGTGCAGCGCCTGCGCGCCCGATCGTGCGGAGTCGGTCGCGTGGTCGACGGAAGAGTTCATCCGTCAACCGTAGGGGTCGGGGCGCACGGCCCGGGCGCGTTTGTCCAGCCGGTCAGGGTGCCGTATCCTCCCCGGTCAGCTCGCCGCCGCCGCGACCGGGAAGTAGGCGCCGTCCGCGAGGTCGGCCGCCAGGGTCGGACCCGAGGGGATCCAGCCGAGGAGCTGCTGCGTGTGCTCGCTCGACGCGGTCATGTCGAGGCCGAAGAAGCCGGCGATCCAGCCGAAGTGCGCCGCGGCGTCGTGTGGGGCGATCGAGGCGGTCGGCAGGCCGAGTCCGCGTCCGATGGCCTCCGCGATCTCCCGCGTCGGCACCCCGGTCTCGCCCACGGCGTGCAGCACGGTGCCCGGTGCGGCGTTCTCCAGTCCGAGGCGCACGAGGGCCGCCGCGTCGGATCGGTGCACGGCCGGCCAGCGGTTGGCGCCGTCGCCGATGTAGCCGGATACTCCGCTGCGCCGGGCGGCGTCGACGATCACGGAGATGAAGCCGTGGTCGCCGTGGCCGTGCACGGTCGGCGCGAAGCGCACGCTCACCGTCCGAACACCGCGTGCGGCGAACTCGAGGGCGAGGTTCTCCGCTCCACCGCGAGGCGAGTCGAGGCCGTGCGCCGCGGAGGCGTCCGTCTCGACGACCGGGCGGTCGAGCTGGAAGCCCGACACTCCGGCGGCCAGGAGGAAGGCCCGACCGGATCCCACGAGCGCGTCGCCGATGGTCTGCACCGCGTCGCGCTCGGCGCGGTTGGAGACCGCCGGATTCGCGAAGTCGTGCTTGTTGGCGAGGTGCATGACCGCGTCCGACGCCGAGGCGCCGGCCCGCAGGCTGTCGAGATCGTCCAGATCGCCGCGCTGCACGGTGACGCCCTTCGCCTCGAGCGCCCGCGCCGAGGCGTCGGAGCGGGCGAGACCGAGCACCTCGTGCCCCGCCATGAGAAGTTCGTCGACCGTCGCGGAGCCGATCCAGCCGGATGCTCCCGTTACGAATACGCGCATGAGCACGTCCTCCTGTCTGCTCCGCCGATACGGGCGGATGCCTGATGTCAGTTGATGACATCAATGTACACCCCGATGTCAGCATCTGTCATCACTTGCGAAATCGGTAGTATGGGCGCATGGTGCGATGGGAACCGGGTGCGCGCGAGCGCCTGCAGGCTGCGGCTCTCGATCTCTATGCCGCGAAGGGGTTCGAGGAGACCACGGTCGCCGAGATCGCTCTCGCCGCCGGTCTCACCGAGCGCACCTTCTTCCGCCACTTCGCCGACAAGCGCGAGGTGCTGTTCGCCCGCCAGGAGGACTTCCAGAGCGGATTCGTCGAGCACATCGCCTCGGGGGAGGTCGAGGGGCCGCCCCTCGCGATCGTCGCCGCGGCGGTGATCGCGGGTGCCGCCTTCTTCCGCGACGATCGGCTGCCGTACTCGCGCCATCGCCAGGGCGTCGTCGACTCGCACCCCGAACTGCGGGAGCGCGAGCTGCTCAAGATGGCCGCGCTCGCCGGCGCGATCGCCCAGGCGCTCCGCGACCGCGGCATCGCGGAACCCGCCGCCACGCTGGCAGCCGAGTCGGGGGTCACGGTGTTCCGGGTCGCGTTCGCGCAGTGGCTGACCCCCGGCTCGACCCGCTCGCTGGCCGACGTCGAGCGCGAGATCTTCCAAGCGCTGCAGTCGCTCACCGCGGCGGCCTCGCTGACTCGCTGACCGTCATCCGCTCGCAGCCATCCGCGGCTCGACTTATCTTGCATCGCAAGATAATGTGTCATGCATGGCTACGGACATCGGGGCGCAACTGCGCAAGGGCGTGGTGGAGTTCTGCATCCTCGGACTCCTGCACCGCGAGCCCACCTACGGGTGGAAGCTGTCGGAGGAGCTGGTGGAGCGCGGCATGATCGCGAGCATCGGCACCCTGTATCCCGTGCTCGGCCGGCTCCGCGCGCAGGGGCTGGTGGTTCTCAGCGACCAGGTGTCCGATTCCGGTCGTCCGCGCAAGTACTACAGCCTCACCGCCGCCGGCGTCTCCCAGCTGAGGGAGTTCCAGGCCCAATGGCAGCCGTTCACCTCCACGGTCAGCGACCTTGTCGGAAGAGAGAAGATCTGAATGAACACCTCATCACCCGTCGTCACCACCTACCTGAACCGACTGGAGTCGGCGCTCGCGCCTGCACCGGCAGAACTTCGCGCCGAGATCGTCTCCGGAGTGCGCGAAGAACTCGACGGCCTCGATGCGCACGCGGCCGCCGCGCGCATCGCGGAGCTCGGTGACCCGGCCCTCATCGCCGCGGAGGCGATCGCGGGACTGCCCGCGCCCGCGGCGGCGGCCACGCCCTCCTCCGTCTACCTCGGATTCACCCTCGCCCTGCTCGTCGTCGGCGGCTACCTGCTGCCCTTCGTCGGCTGGCTCGCCGGCCTGGCTCTCATCATCGGCAGCTCGGTATGGACCAGGCGCGTGAAGAAGATCGCCGTCTCCCTCTCCGCCGGCGCCGCGGTCGTCGCTCTCGCGGCGCTGCTGATCCTGCGCGGCCAGTCGTACGGCGGGGTGGGCCTGGTGCTGTTCCTGTTCGTGCCCTTCGTGGTGAACCTGGGCCTCGCGTACTTCCTTGCAAGCCGCTGGACATCGGTCGTCCGCGGGAATTCCTGACCCGCGCGGGCGTTTGGTTCGATACACACGTATCGAACGAAAGGCACCACCGCATGGACCTGTTCTCGCCGCTCTCGCTCGGAGACCTGCAGCTCGACAACCGCATCACCATGGCCCCGATGACCCGCATGAGGTCCAACGAGCACGGGGTCCCCGGTGCACTCGTCGCCGAGCACTACGCCCAGCGCGCCGGCCTCGGCATGATCGTGACCGAGGGCGCCTTCCCGGTGCAGGAGTCGAAGGCCTACTCCGGACAGCCCGGCATCGAGACCGATGCGCAGGTCGAAGGCTGGACATCAGTCACCGATGCCGTGCACGCGGCCGGCGGCACCATCGTGCTGCAGCTGATGCACGGCGGACGCGTCACCCACACCGACGTCAACGGCTCCGCCCGCATCGTCGCGCCGAGCGCCGTCGCGATCGAGGGCGAGATCTACACCCCGACCGGCAAGCAGGCCTTCCAGCAGCCCCACGCCCTCACCCTCGAGGAGCTCGAGGCCACGAAGGACGCGCTCGTCGCCGCCGCGCGCAACGCGATCCGCGCCGGCTTCGACGGGGTCGAGGTGCACAGCGCCAACGGCTACCTGCTGCACGAGTTCCTGTCGCCCGTCTCCAACGTGCGCGACGACGTCTACGGCGGGGGACCCGAGAACCGCGCGCGCTTCGGCGTCGAGGTGACCACGGCCATCGCCGAGGCGATCGGGGCGGGCCGCACGGGCATCCGCATCTCCCCGGCGCACAACATCCAGGACGTCTGGGAGAAGGATGAAGCGGATGTGCGGGCAACCTACGAGGCACTCGTCGACGGCATCTCCGGTCTCGGACTCGCCTACCTGAGCGTGCTCCACAGCGACATCGAAGGCGCACTGGTGCAGGACCTGCGCGCCCGCTTCGGCGGAATGGTGATCGCCAACTCGGGCTTCGGGTCGGTCACGACCCGCGACGAGGCCGCGGCGCTGCTCACGGGGAAGCACGCGGACGCGGTGGCCGTCGGCCGCCTCGTGATCGCGAACCCCGACCTCGCCGCCCGCTGGGCAGTCGAGGCCCCCGAGAACGAGCCCGACCCCTCGTCGTTCTACTCGCCCGGCGCATCCGGCTACACCGACTACCCGACCCTCGCGGCGGCCGGCGCCTAAGCGGCGAACCCGACTCCGGGGAGCGCGGATGAGCGGGGTGTGTCTCGAAATCGCGTATATCCGGCTGCCCGCCGCCTCACCGCCGACGCCCCGACCGCTCTACTATTGGCCATCGCCACCCCGTTCCTTCCCTCAGAAAGGCGCGTCATGCCTGTTACCCGAACAGTGCTTGCCGAGTATCTCCGAGCCAGACGAGGCTCGCTCACGCCCGAGGATGTCGGCTACCCGCGCGATGCGAACCGACGGGTGCAGGGTCTGCGGCGCGAGGAGGTCGCGCAACTGGCCGGGATCAGCCTCGAGTACTACGTGCGGCTCGAGCAGGGCAGGGACCACCAGATCTCCGAGCAGGTGCTGTCGTCGCTCTCCCGTGCCCTGAGGCTCGACGAGAACGGGCGCACCTACTTCTACCGGCTCGCCCTCCCCTCGCCCCGGTCCGCCGTGGGCTCGTCGCAGCAGAGGCGGGTGAGCGAGACCGTGCTCCAGTTGCTCGAGCAGTGGTCGGGCACTCCGGCGTACCTCTTCGACCGCAACCAGGACATCATCGTCGCCAACGACCTGGCGGCCGCGCTGTCGCCCGGCTACGTCGTTCCGGGCAACAATCTCGCGCTCATGCTGTTCGACGCGGACGGCGCCATGCGCGCGAGCACCCACTGGAGGGCGACGGCGCGGGCCTCCGTCGCCGCGCTCCGTTTCAGCGGCGATCCCGACGACCCGAGACTCCAGGAGATCGTGGGCACCCTGTCGGTGCGCGACCAGGAGTTCCGCCGGATGTGGGCGTCCCACGAGGTGCACCCGCTGGTCGGGGGAGTGTCCTCGAACTACGTGGAGGGCTTCGGCCCCATCGACCTCCGCTGGCAGATCCTCGATGTGCCCGACGGCAACTACATGAACGTGCGGCTCGCCGACGCCGGCTCCCATGCGGCCGCGGCACTGCGGCACCTCGCAGCAGAGCTGCGCTCGGGTGCCCGCGCGGTCCCCGTCCAGTCTCTGTTCGGGGTCGACCACCCGCGGCAGGCGGCGGCCAGCTAGGCGCCGGCCTCGACGACGGATCCTTCGGCCGGCACGCCGGTCGCCCGGGTGAGCGGATGCGGCGCGCCGCCCACCCACTCGCGGAAGTCGCGGAACCCGACAGGGACGCCGCGCGCGTGCGCGAAGTCCAGGCTGTCCATGACCTGCAGGTGCAGGTGGGGCTGTGTCGAATTGCCCGAGTTGCCGCACTGCGCGAGAGGCTGCCCGGTCGTCACCGCGTCGCCGACCCGGACGCGCAGCGAGCCCCGACGCAGGTGCACGAGCGCGACGTACGGCCCGCCGTCTCGCAGCGCGAGGATCACGCTGTTGCCGGCCACGGCATCCGCCCCGTTGCGCACTCGCGCGGCCTGACCGAGCATGTACGGCAGCAGCGCCAGCTGCGACCGCCTGCCCGGGTGGTCGGTCTCGCCGTCGTGCGTGCGGGCCACGATGCCGTCGGCCGGCGCGAGGATCGAACGGCCGAAGGCGAGGTAGCGCTCCGGCGGCTCGGTCGTGAGCACCGTACGCCAGTCGCTGCGCGTGGCGGTGCGACCGCGCTCGTCGACCGCGACGAAGTCGATGGCGTACCGCTCGCCCATCAGGTCGGTGCCGTGGCTCGGCACGCGTCGGGACGGGCTGTTCTGGATCAGCCAGCGTCCGGCGAGGGGGAGCGCGAGCACAACCATCCCACAGTGTTCACCCGCGGTGCACCGGGGGTCAATCCGTGCGCGGCCGTCGTCAGCGGGTGTCGGACGGGCCGAAGGGGAGCAGGGTCCAGATGCGCGCGGCCACCGCGCCGCGCTGGTCGTGGGGGGTCTTCGCGAGGGCGCCCGCGAGCATCGCGATGCCGAGTCGCACGTCGTCGGTGGAGACCGACGGCGCCAGTCGCCCCGCGTCGCGCGCCGGTTCCATCTTCGACGCGAGCACCGCGTCGACGCGCGCGGCGAGCTCGTCGTTGGCCGAATCGGCCCGCTCGGTCTCGATCATCTCGAAGAGGGCGGTCGAGGCGATCGCCTGCTCGGTGATCGCCCGGAGCACGTCGTCGAGGGTCGCCTCCTCGCTGGCGGCCAGCAGCTCGAGTTCGTCGACGTTCTGCTGGAAGACGGCGACCGCCAGGCTCGAGCGGGTGGGGAAGTGCCGGTAGAGGCTGCCCTGACCGACGCCGGCCTCCTTCGCGACCGAGCTGAGCGGCGCGTGGATGCCGCGGGTGGCGAAGATCTCGCGAGCCGCGGCGATCAGTGCCGCCCGGTTCTCGGTGGCGGCACCCGGCCCGCGATTCGATCGCGGTGAGGAGGCCATGGGTCTATATTAGAACCGGACAACGTTGTCCGGTTGCTCGGTCGAACGGGCGACTCACCCTCAACTGATCGAAGGAAGCGTCATGAGCACTCCCCGTTTTGCAGAAAAGACCGTGATCGTCACCGGAGCGGGTTCCGGGATCGGCCGCGCGACAGCGGCACGCCTGGCGGCGGAGGGCGCGACCGTCATCGCGACCGACATCGTCGAGACCGGACTGCTCGAGCTGGTCGCCGAGACGACCGCCGAATCGGCATCCGCCGGCACGATCCTCACCGTGGTCGGCGACGTGAGCGACGCCGACACCATCACCGAGCTGATCACCGCAGCGGGCGGGCGCCTGCACGGCGTCGCCAACGTCGCGGGCATCATGGACGGCATGCTTCCCGCCGGCGAGGTCGACGACGCCACCTGGGACCGCGTGATGCGCGTCAACGTCACCGGGCCGGTGCGCCTCATCCGCGCCGCGCTGCCCCTGCTGATCGAGAGCGGGAGCGGCTCGATCGTGAACGTCGCCTCCGAGGCCGCCCTCCGCGGCTCCGCGGCCGGCGTCGCGTACACCGCGTCGAAGCACGCGATCGTGGGCGTCACCAAGAACGTGGCGCACATGTACGCGCCGCAGGGCGTGCGCGCCAACGCGGTCGCCCCCGGCGGTGTCGCCACCAACATCGAGGGTCACCCGAAGTCGGAGCTCGCCGCCGCGCGCATCTTCCCGCTGCTCGGCGCCCTCGCCATCCCGGTCGCGCAGCCGAGCGCCCTCGCCGCCGCCATCACCTGGCTGCTGAGCGAGGACTCGCTGAACGTCAACGGCGCCATCCTGCCCAGCGACGGCGGATGGTCGGTCGCGTAGCGCCTGCCCCTGACCCTACCCCTACCCCCCCCGCCTCCCGACCGGAGGGGCAAACAATCGATGCCCAGCCTCGGTTTCGGAGTCGATTGTTTGCCCCACTGCTCTGGCGGCGAGAGGTGGGGCAACGAATCGACGCTCCGGCGGGTGGTCGGGGTCGATTGTTTGCCCCACTGGTCGTCAGCCGCAGCCGCAGCCGCAGCCGCAGCGTCAGCCGCAGCCGCAGCCGCAGCCGCAGCCGCAGCCTCAGCAGCAGCGCCGCATTGCGGCATGATGGCCGCATGACCACCCGGAAGGCGCTGCCGCGCTGGGCGCGCATCACGCTCGGCGTCTACGCCGGCGCCTTCCTGGTGGGCACGGTCAGCCACCTCCTCGACATCGCGCTGCAGGGCGCGCAGGTGTACGCGGCGGCGCCACCCGTGCTCCGGGCGTTCTTCGTCGCGCTCGTGGTGCTCGACCCCCTCGTCGTTGTGCTCGTGCTCCGGCGGCGGCGGGCCGGCGTGCTGCTCGCGCTCGCCGTGATGGTGGCGGATGTCGGAGCCAACCTGGCGATGACGGCGATCGACCCGACGTGGCGGCTCGCCGTCACGCTGCCGCTGTTCGGCGTCGTCGTGCTGGCCACGGCGCTGCCGCTCTGGCGGGTGCTGTCGCGAGAACCCCTCGTCGAGTAGCGGCCCCGGGGACTACCGTGGTCGCCATGTCACTCGCGCTGGTCGACAAGTGGATCTGGGACTCCTGGTACGTGCAGGCCGACGGAGTCACCCACGCCTTCTACCTGCACGCCTCCCGGGCGCTCGGCGATCCGGAGCGCCGGCACAGGCACCCGATCGTCGGGCACGCGGTGAGCACCGACCTCGTGCACTGGAGCGTTGTGCGCGACGCCCTCATCGTGTCCGACCCGCCCGCCTTCGACGACGGCACCACCTGGACCGGGTCGGTGGTGCGCGCCGACGACGGTCTCTGGTGGATGTTCTACACCGGCACGTCGCTGGCCGAGCGCTACGACGTGCAGCGCATCGGCGCCGCCACCTCGACCGACCTGCTCGCCTGGCACAAGGTGTCGCCCGAGCCGCTGCTCGAGGCTGCTCCGGAGTACTACGGTCGGCTCGACTACCGGGTCTGGCCCGACGAGGCCTGGCGCGACCCCTGGGTGTTCCGCTTCCCCGGGGAGACGCGGTGGCAGATGCTCGTCACCGCGCGCGCGACGCACGGCGACCCGCGCGAGCGCGGGGTGCTCGGCCACGCCACGAGCGACGACCTGCTGCACTGGGCGCCGCAGCCGCCGCTCAGCGAACCCGGCCAGGGCTTCGGACAGCTCGAGGTCTTCCAGTTCGAGGTGGTCGACGGGGTGCCCGTACTGCTGTTCTGCTGCGGGCACCGGGAGCTCTCCGCCGCGCGCCAGGCGGCGGGGGAGCCGGGCGGCGTCTACAGCGTCGCCGTCGACGCGCGGCTCGAGCGGGTCGACTTCTCCCGCGCCGTGCTCTTCGAGCGCACCGACCTGTACGCGGCACGCCTGCTTCGCGACTCCGCCGGCGACTGGGTGCTGATCGGATTCGTCAACATGGTCGACGGCCGGTTCGTGGGCGAACTCAGCGACCCCGTGACGGTGACGGCGGATGCGGGGCGCGGCCTGGTCATCCGCTGACCGTTTATTTCTCATGTAGAGAATTAAAGACTATGCTGAGGATATGGCAATCACCTTCAGCACCAGGATCGGCCCCGGCTTCACCACCCAGCCCACCTTCGCCGCGATGTACTTCCCGGCGGGCGAGGCGCACATCAAGGTCGTCGACGACAACTCCGGCAAGGGCGCTCTCACCGAGGTTGCGCTGCTCACCGGTGCGGACGCGAACGACCTGATCACCCTCGCGATGTGGGCGGATGCCTGCCACCAGCGGAGCGCGCGCACCGTGGCCCTGCTGCCGTACCTTCCCGGAGCACGCCAGGACCGCGGCCTCCCGTTCGGTGCGAAGGTCTACGCCGATCTGATCAACTCGATGCGGATCGACCAGGTCGTCTGCTTCGACCCGCACTCGCCCGTGATGCCGGGCCTGCTCGACAACCTCACGATCGTCGACTCGGCGGCCGTCGTGCGGCGGCACGTCGTGGGCCGCGCGGACAGCGACGAGGTGCCGCAGCGCTACACCGGCATCATCGCCCCCGACCACGGCGCGATCGCCCGGGCGCAGCGGGTGGCCGACGCCACGCACCTGCCGCTCTACAAGGCCGAGAAGCACCGCGACCCGGGCACCGGCAGGCTCTCCGGCTTCAGCTGCGAGCCGCTCCCGGCGGGCGGACGCTACCTCGTGGTCGACGACATCTGCGACGGCGGAGGCACCTTCCGCGGGCTCGCCGCCGCGATCGGCCTGCCGCGCGAGCAGCTCGGCCTCTGGGTGAGCCACGGCGTCTTCTCCGGCAAGGCGCTCGGCCTCACCGAGAGCTTCGGCGAGATCGTCACCACCGACAGCTTCCCGCCGAAGAACGACATCGGCGCCACTGTCGTCCCCCTGCACCCCTACCTGATCGGAGCCATCAAGTGACCACCGCAATCGCACCCCGCATCACGACCGCCAGCCCCATCGCCGCCGTGCTCGCCACCGACGGCTACAAGCAGTCGCACCGCATGCTCTACCCGAGCGGCACCACGCGCATCCTGATCAACTGGACCAACCGCAGCAACCGGCACATGCCCGGCTCGACCCACGCCGTGGTCTTCGGGCTGCAGGCCTTCGCCCAGCAGTACCTCACCGAGGCCTGGGCGCCGTTCTTCGCCGCCGACGAGAACGAGGTCTGCGCCCTGTTCGAGACGGCGCTGCTCGGCTACTTCGGCCCGAACGAGATCGGCAGCGACCACATCCGTGCACTGCACCGCCTCGGCTACCTGCCGCTGCGGATCAACGCCCTGCCGGAGGGCACCCTCGCCCCGATCGGGGTCGCCACACTCACGGTGGAGAACACGCACGACGAGTTCTTCTGGCTGCCGAACTACATCGAGACGGCGCTGTCGGCGAGCATCTGGCACCCGGGGACGACCGCGACCATCGCCCTCGAGTACCGCGACATCATGGAGCGCTGGGCCGCGGCCACCGGGGGTGATGCGGCGAGCATCGACTTCCAGGCGCACGACTTCTCGATGCGCGGCCAGACCAGCATCGAATCCGCCGCGGCCTCGGGTGCCGGCCACCTGCTGTCGTTCCTCGGCACCGACTCGATGCCCTCGCTCGACTTCATCGACCGCTACTACCCGGGAGACAACGGCTGGGTCGCGGCCTCGGTGCACGCCAC
>Ga0247810_10000424_pt1 | contig 47375 bp, 30 predicted proteins | sample UWRJL119311C1_FD_179918 | JGI IMG/M metagenome (GOLD analysis project Ga0247810, IMG submission 179918) | Plant litter microbial communities from Arlington Agricultural Research Station in Wisconsin, United States - UWRJ-L119-311C-1 | ecosystem: Environmental > Terrestrial > Plant litter >...
TGGCAATTAAAAGCTACAGATTTAGTTGTAGCTAAAATATTGGCTAATACTGAATTCTGGGGTGAAGATTTAACTCAGGTAAAAGGTTTATCTGAAGCTTTGGTACTGGCCTTAAATGAAATTGAAGAAAACGGAATAGAAAAAGGTTTTGCTAATTTTAGCAAACACTATTAATTGGAATAGTTTCTAAAATTCTAAGTTTTCGGGACGCATTTTAGCGACTTAGCACCTTAGAAACTTAGCTACTTTAAAAAAAACGATCATGCAAAAAAAATTAATAAAAGTCAACCCGGCAGATAACGTAATTGTCGCTTTAACCGATTTGGTACAAAACGAACAAATTATGTTTGAAGGAACTACCGTCTCACCAACAACTGATGTTAAAGCAAAACATAAAATCGCAGAGAAAGATTTTACAATTGGTAATGATATTATAATGTATGGTGTTTTGGTTGGAAAAGCTGCTAAACCTATAAAAAAAGGAGAAGTAATTACCACCGAAAATGTAAAACATCAAAGTGAAAAAGTTTTTGGTAAAAACGGAAATTTAGGTTGGACTCCACCAAATGTAGATCGTTGGAAAGACAAGACTTTCAACGGGTACCACCGTACTGATGGACAAGTTGGAACCAAAAACGTTTGGTTGTTTTTTCCATTGGTTTTTTGTGAAAACAAAAATATCGAAAAACTGAAAGATATTTTCGAAAACGAATTAATGCCCAAAAAAGAAGTTTCTTATAAAAATTTGTTACGCTCTTTAATTGAAGAAAAAAGCGTAGAAGAAGTTTCGGATAAAAATTTAAATGAAAATCTTTTAGATAATGTCGAAGTAAAATTTATCAATCATCAAGGTGGTTGTGGAGGGATTCGACAAGATTCAGAATTGTTAGCAAAACTGCTTGCAGGATATGTGAACAACCCTAATGTTGCAGGTGCAACTGTTTTAAGTTTAGGTTGCCAAAATTTGCAAGTTGATATTTTTAAAAAGGCATTGAAAGAAATGAGTCCGAATAGTGATAAAGAAATTTTGATCTATGAGCAACAACAAATTGGAACTACTGATCAAATGTTTCAAATGGTGATTAAAGATTCTTATGAAGCCATTAAAAGAGCCAACAAAATTGAACGTAAACCTGCTCCTCTTTCAAAACTAAGTATTGGTTTAGAATGTGGAGGGTCTGACGGATTTTCAGGAATTTCTGCTAATCCGGCATTAGGAATTGTTTCAGATATTTTTGCAGCTTTGGGAGGGAAAACAATTTTGGCAGAGTTTCCAGAATTATGTGGAGTTGAGCAAGAATTGATGAATCGATGTGTGGACGAAGAAAAAGCAGATAAGTTTTTAACTTTAATGAAAGCTTTTGAAAAATCAGTTGTAGATGCAGGTTCAGGGTTTGATATGAATCCATCTCCGGGAAACATCAAAGACGGATTAATTACAGATGCAATGAAATCTGCTGGTGCAGCTAAAAAAGGCGGAACTTCACCTGTTGTAGATGTTTTAGATTACGGAGAATATATTTCAAAACCAGGATTAAATCTTTTAAATACGCCAGGAAATGACGCAGAATGTACCACAGGATTGGTTGGATCGGGCGCAACAGTTGTGTTATTTACCACGGGTTTAGGAAATCCGATGGGAAATCCGATTGCACCCGTTGTAAAAATTTCTTCGAACACGGCATTAATTAATAGAATGTCTGATATTATCGATGTAAATGCCGGAACGGTGATTACTGGTGAAAAAACCATTACCGAGGTTGGAGCAGAAATAGTAGATTACATTATAGAATTGGCGAGCGGAAACGTGGAAACAAAAGCAGACCAGTTGAAACAAGATGTATTTATTCCTTGGAAAAGAGGAGTTTCGCTTTAATAACAAAATATAACAAAAAAAACTCACTAAACAGTGAGTTTTTTTTTACCATTAAGATATTAAGAAAGTTAAGTTCTAGGTTTATCTCTTAATGATGAAATTAAGTTTTATTAAGCTAAGCTTTATATTCTTAACATCTTAATGGTTTTAAAAAAAAAATAAGCTCACTGTTAAATGAGCTTATACAACTTATATGGCAAAAAAATATTAAGAGTTAGATCTTGACGAAGATTTACGAATGTGTAATTCTGGTGCTAAAACAACCTTTTTTTCTATTTTAATGGTTTCGGTTTTGTCTACTTGTTCCAGGAAAACACGTGCTGACATTTTTCCCATTTCAAGTGGTGACTGATCTACAGAAGTTATCGATAATTCCATAAATTTAGTGAATGGTTCGTTACTGAAACCAGCTACGCAAAAATCTTTAGGGATAATTATATTTCTTGATCTTAATTCCTGAATTGCACCTAAAGCAGCGAAATCACTGGATGAAAATATAGCATCGGGCGGGGTTTCTAACTCTAATAAAATTTCTACTGCATCTTTGCCCGCATCAACAAAACTTTTAACGGGTATAACATATTCTTCCTTAAATTCCATTCCGTTATCCAATAAAGCCTGCTTGTAACCTAAAAATCTGTTTTTGAAAATTTCAAGAGACTGATCTCCGGATAAATGTGCAATACATTTGCAGCCTTCATCAATTAAATGCTTTGTTGTGATGTATCCGCCCTTAAAGTCATTGATGGTTACTGAGCTAACTCCATCAATATGTTTGCTTCTGTCAAAAAAGATAAGGGGAACATTTTTTTGTAATACGTTTTGAAAAGCACCACTGTTTTCACCAGTAACATCAGTGACTGACATAAGGATACCATCCACTTGCGCATCTATTAATGTATATAAATTCTCATTTTCTCTTTTTGCGCTTTCATGAGTTTGGCAAATAATTACCTGATAACCATGAGGATGAAGTTCCTCTTCGATTCCTCTAATAACAGATGCAAAGAAATTGCTGTCTATACGAGGAACAATAACGCCAATATTATTACTACGACCACTTTTTAACGCTAAAGCTAGTTTGTTTTGCTTGTAGTTCATCGAAGCGGCAGTTTTGATAACCAACTCACGCGTACTTTCCTTTATTTTCGGATTGTTGTTTAAAGCCCTTGAAACAGTAGCGGCAGTGATATTTAATTTTTCGGCAATATCGTAAATAGTTATTTTTTCGCTCATTAAGAAAGGTTTTCAAATTAATCTCAGACAAAAATACATTTTTTTTTATAACAAACATAAATTGTTATCGATTACCATAATTTATAATTAAAACGTTTTCGGTTCAACAATGACAATAAATTATGCTTTTTTTTACATTAACTGTAATTATAATTCATAATAAAAATTAAATATATAAATTTTTTACAAATAAATTTGGTGCGATCGAACTTATTTTATACTTTCGTGTAATCGATTACATATATACATAGTTTTGACTATCAAATAATAAAACTTACTCAAATGATTATAAATAAGATTATAGCATTCAAAACAGTTTTAATCTCTGTAACAGTGGCTTTAATGACTTTATCATGCACAAAGCAAACTTTGGCAGTTTCTGATTCAGATCCTTGGAAAAAGATGGAATTAATTATAAAAAGCATTCCTAAAACTCAATTTGCTGATAAAACTTTCAATATAAAAGATTTTGGTGCAGTAGCTGATGGAAAAACTTCAAATACATTGGTTTTTGAAAAAGCAATTAAAGCTTGTGTTGAGAATGGTGGCGGGAAAGTTTTAGTTCCTAATGGTAAATATTTAACAGGGCCTATACATTTAGAAAGTAATGTGAATTTACATTTAGAAGACAATGCCGAAATTCTTTTTAGTATAAATCCAAAAGATTATCCGATGGTTCATACCTCATGGGAAGGAACTGAACTTATGAATTATTCTCCTCTTATATATGCCAAGAATAAAACCAATGTTGCCATAACAGGAAAAGGAACGCTTAATGGTCAGGCTGACGATACAAATTGGTGGATTTGGTCAGGAGGTAAGGACTATGGCTGGAAAAAAGGAATTCCATCTCAGAATGATCCTCAAAACCGTGAAGTTTTAATTGAAATGGCTGAAAAAGGTGTTCCGGTTAGTGAAAGAGTTTTTGGAGAAGGCCGCTATTTACGCCCAAATTTTATTGAGTTTTTTGAATGTAATACGGTTTTAGTAAAAGACATTACTGTAATAAATGCTCCGTTTTGGATTTTACATCCTATAAAAACAAATAATATCATTATTGATGGTGTAACGGTAAATAGCCATGGACCTAACAATGACGGGTGCGATCCTGAATATTCGCAAAATGTACTCATTAAAAACTGCACTTTTAATACTGGTGATGATTGTATTGCCATAAAATCCGGACGTGATGCTGATGGCAGAAGGGTAGCAATACCAAGTAAAAACATTATTGTTCAGAATTGTAAAATGATCGATGGACATGGCGGAGTTGTCATGGGAAGCGAAATATCTGCAGGTGTAAATAATGTTTTTGTTGAGAATTGCATAATGGACAGTCCTAATCTGGATCGTGCAATTCGTATTAAGACAAATTCAAAAAGAGGTGGTGTTGTAGAGGATATTTATGTGAGAAATCTTGAGGTAGGTACCGTAAAAGAATGTGTTTTGCGTGTAACAATGTTTTATAACGTATACGGTTCGCAAACAGGAAATTTTATACCTACAGTAAGAAATATAAACCTTGAAAATATAAAAGTAAAAAACGGTGGAAAATACGGAGTTTGGGCAGAAGGGTATGAAGAATCTCCAGTAGAAAATATTACACTAAAAGATGTAGTAATAGCTAAAGTAGGAGAGCCCTACTTACTAAAAAATGTAAAGAATATCAATTTTATAAATACAAATGCGAATGAACAAAAAGTAGAAAATCATTAAAAATTTAAAACTATCAATTTAACCAAAACTATTTAACCAAACTATGAATTTTAAACAATTATCAAAGAAAAAAATAAAATACAATCTAGTATTTTTATTTTTCCTGAATTTCCTGGTGAGTACTACAATACATGCTCAATCTACTGTGGTAGAAGGGAAAATTACAGATGCCGCGGGATTATCACTACCAGGTGTAAATGTCCAGGAGAAAGGAACTAAAAATGGTACCTCTACAGATTTTGAGGGAAGTTTTAAAATTAATGTGACAAATAATAAAGCCATTTTAATAATTAGTTATTTAGGTTTTCAGACACAAGAAGTAAGTGTTGCCGGAAAATCTAAAATCAATGTAAGTCTTTCTGAACAATCAAACTCATTAAATGAAGTGGTTGTTGTAGGTTATGGTACTGTGAAAAAATCAGATGTTACAGGTACAGTAAGCACTATAAGTGCGGCGACTATAACTGAGAGAAATACAACAAATCCATTAGAAGCTATACAAGGAAGTACAGCAGGGGTTCAAATTTCTTCTGCTTCAGGGCGTGCAGGCGATGGATTCAAAATCGTTATCAGAGGAAACAACTCTTTGCTATCTGATACTAGTGGTACTAATTCTACAGCTGTAGGATCGACTCCTTTGTTTGTTGTTGATGGTGTGCCTCTGGATAATATTGACTTTTTAAACCCTCAGGACATTGCCAGAATGGATGTATTAAAAGATGCTTCTTCTGCAGCAATATATGGTTCCAGAGCTTCTAACGGGGTTGTGATTGTAACAACAAAAAGTGGTACAACAGCTAAAGCAGGAATTAATGTTAGTTTTAATACATCATATGGAACTAAGACAGCTACGAGATTACCGAAATTTATGAATTCACAAGAGTGGTATGCATTTAATCAATCTGCATTTTTATCTTATCCAGCAACTTCGCAAACACCTCAGGCACTTGCAACTGCTTCTACAGGTAATAGTCCTTTATTAGTTAAAAGATACAATGAAGGTTTTAGTTATGACTGGGTTGATGCGATACTTAAACCTGGTGTAACCCAAAATAATTATTTAAACATTTCGGGACGTGGAGAGTCAGGATTAAGCTATAACATAGGACTTGGTTTACAAAGTGATGAAGGACTTATTGATAATGATTCAACGGACAAATATTCTTTTAAATTAGGTTTAAATCATAAAATAAATGACAAATTCTCTACAGGTGTAAACATTACTGTAGCGCGTATTGAGAGCCAATTAGGTAGTGATTTAGCAATGCAGGATGCATTTAGGCTGCCTACACTTTTGTCTCCCTGGGCTGTTGATGCTAACGGAAATGATATTGTTGGACAATTAACATTACAACCTGGTAAAATAACGCAACCTGGTAATACCACCCTTATTTTAGACAGAACTAGTAATGTTAATCCATTAATGGAAATTGCAAACTCTTCACAAACAGAAAAAACATGGCAAACTGTTGGTAATGTTTATTTTCAATACCAAATGCTAAAATGGTTAAGCTTTAAAACAACTTTTGCTGCAGGTATAGTAAATTCTGTTACAGGTATATCCAATACCGCTAATACAAATCAGGGAATTCTAGTAAAAGGGAATTCTTCATCAATTAGAAATTACAATAATTTCAATTATACTTGGGACAATCAGCTAGACCTAAAGCATACTTTTAATGAAGTACATGATTTTAGTATGTTATTATTGCAAAGTACCTACGCCAACAAGGATGAAAATTCATACTTATATTCAAGTAATCAGCCTTTTGAATCAGGAATTTACAATATTCCATCAGGAGCACCTTCAACTTATTCTTTTGTTGCTCCAACACCAGAAACACCTTATGTAAAAAACGAGTTAAAATCTTATGCAGTACGTTTAAATTATGCTTACAAGGATAAATATTTATTAACCGCCTCTAACAGATGGGATGGCTCATCTGTATTATCAAAAGGAAATCAATGGGAAAGTTTTCCATCAGTAGCTTTAGGCTGGAAAATTAGCAAAGAGTCATTTTTAAAAAGCAGCAACATTATTTCTGACTTGAAATTAAGAGCTAGTTTGGGGTATACAGGAAATGACAATGTTAATGCTTATGCGTCGCAAGCACTTTTAGACCAACAAACATTCTATGCGAACGGATCGAATCTTGTTGCAGGATGGCAATCAAAAAATTTAGCCAACATAAAATTAGCTTGGGAAAAAACTAGAGAAGTAAATTTTGGACTTGATTTTGGATTACTAAAAAACAGAATTTCAGGAAGCGTCGACGTTTATGACAGATTATCAACTAATGTAATCAATAGCAGACAACTTCCTTATGAAACGGGTTACGCAAGAACATTTGACAATGTAGGTTCAGTTAGTAACAAAGGTGTTGAAGTTTCATTAACAACTAAAAACATTCAGTTAGAAAAACTAAAATGGGAAACAACATTCATATTTAGTAAAAATATAAATGAATTAGTTTCTATTAATTACCAAGAAACAAGTGATATAGGAAATAATTTAATTCTTGGTTCAGAATTAAATCCTAATTTCCACTATGTTTATGATGGAGTTTGGCAAGAAAGCGAAGCTACTCAGGCTGCTTTGTATGGTGCTAAACCTGGTAATGGTAAATTAAAGGATCTCAATGGTGACAATAAAATTGATGCTAACGATAAAACTGTAATTGGCAGTAGCGTTCCTAAATGGCAGGGAAGTTTTTATTCTAAAATGACATTTGGCCAATTTGATTTCAATTTCTCTATTATTACGAGCCAGGGACAAACCGTATATAGTCCTTTTCATAGACAATTTACAGATGTTACAGACAGAAACCGTCAAAGGGTAAAAATGGACTATTTTGTACCAACCAATGGTGCTGGTGTTACTCCAAATGCTTCAAACAATGCTCCAAGACCTGGTCCTACAGCTGGTGGTAATGGAGCAGGTGCGACTTATCTCGAGACAACAAATACAGGTCTTGTTGGTTATGCATTTTACAGAGATGCATCTTACGTAAAAGTAAAAAACATCTCTTTAGGTTATACATTAAATTCAGATTTAATGCAAAAACTTAAACTTAGTAATCTAAGAATTTTCATTAATGTTTTAGATCCGTTTGTTTTTACTGATTTTGATGGTTACGATCCTGAATGGGCAGGAGCTGCGATAGGTATTAACCGTCCATCTTCTATTACTACACAATTAGGATTAAGTGTTAACTTTTAATAAAATAAAAAATGAAAAAAATAATAATAATTTTAGGAGTAATTGCCTCACTATTTACTTCGTGTAGTGACATAGATGAAAAAAGTTTGTCTTATCCTGCGGCTGATGAAACATACAGAACCTCAGGTGGATTTCAATTGTTAGTGAATTCTACTTATGCAAGATTAAAAGAAATTTATGGAAATAATCCATGGTTTTTTGTGGGAGGAACTGATTTGTATGCTGAAGGTTTTAATCCCGAATCGCCTTTAAGTAATTATGCCAGTCTTGTACCTTCATCTAACAATGTGGAAGAGTTATATGTATCTTGTTATTCTCAAATACAATCAGTAAATAAAGTATTGTATTATTCAACAATTACAGAGCAAACATCTAATTTAAATGTATTAGTAGGTGAAGCTCGATTTTTAAGAGCAAATGCTTACTTCTTGTTGGTTCAGGCTTATGGAGGAGTACCTATTGTTAATGATCATATAGTGAGTACTGAAAATACATCTTTTAACAGAAATACAGAAGAAGAAGTGTATAATCAAATTATTGAAGATTTGAATGCTTCTTTAGCAACTGTAGGAATAGCAAATTATGCTACATCAGGAAAAGTAAACAAGAGAGCTGTAAATGACTTATTGGCTAAAGTATATTTAACAAGAGGATACCAATCTTATGGTAAGCCCGCAGATTTTTCTACAGCAGCTACTTTTGCAGATGCAGCTATTGCAGGACAGCCATTAGTATTGCCATTTGATCAACTGTTTAAACCTGGAAATGATCTAAATGCAGAAACTATTTTTTCTGTTCAATATGACAAAGCTTCAACAAGTACTAGTCCAACCACCCTTGGTAACAGACAATATTCTTATTATAGTTCTAATTTAGGAGGAACCAATGTTGGTGCGCCACAGAGAAGTCAAAATTTATTACCAACACAGTACGCTTTAGATCTTTATGAGGGGCCAAATGACAAAAGATGGGATGCAACTTTTATGACCACAATTTATTCAGGTACCGAAACAACAAACGGAGTATCTTCAACTGTTGTATATTTTCCTTATTACAGAAGCAGTACTTTGAGCACATTAAAAACATTACATTTTTATGAGCCAAAAGGGTATACACCTTCTCAAAGAGCTGCTTATATAGCTTCACATCCTGATTTACAAAAACCTAATAGACCAAATGGAGACCCGAGAGGATACCATAGATATGGAGAATACGGTGCAGAAAGCGTTGCTGTTCCGGGATGGATTAATGATGCCGGTACTATACCTGTGAAAAAATTTGATGATCCGGAATTATCGACACCACTGGGTACTGGAGCTGTAAGTACAAGAGATATTATCCTGGCAAGATTAGCAGACACATATTTAATTGCTGCTGAGGCTTATCTTAAATCAGGAAATCCTGCAACGGGGCTATTACGCTTAAATGCCGTAAGAACCAGAGCAGGAGTAACTGGCGCCCTTCCTGCAGAATTTAATATTGATTACATTTTGGATGAAAGAGCAAGAGAAATGTTAGGTGAGTATAATCGTTGGTTTGATTTAAAACGAACAGGTACTTTGACAACACGAGTACCAGGCAATAATTATAAAATTAAATTAGTCGATTTTGGAACTGCTCCGAATCAAAAATTATTAAGACCAATTCCTCAAAAAGCAATTGATTTGAATAAAAATAAAAATTTCCCTCAAAATCCTGGTTATTAGTAATTTGATAATTTTTTGAGAAATTGTTTTTTGAAGAAGTTAAAAAGGAGTTCGATCATGAATCGGGCTCCTTTCTTAACGAAATAATAGTTCGCTTGAAATGAAAAGAATGTTGTTAGTATTATTGTTTGTTTATCAGGGTATTATAGCACAAGGTTATAGTATTGATACGTCATACACCATAAAAAGTACTTACGTCAAACTAATTAAGAAATATCCTTTTATAAAAATTGCAGAAGCAAATAAAGGAGTAAATGATAAACAAATTGATAATGTAATTTATTATAAAGATAAAAACAGAGCATTGCATTTGGATGCTTTTTTTAATACTAGCAAAAAAAATAATCCAGGCGTAATCATGATTCATGGTGGCGGATGGAGATCAGGAAATAAAAATCAAATGCGCGTTTTGGCACAGGAAATAACGACAAAAGGTTATTCTTGTTTCGCAATTGAATATAGGTTATCACTGGAGGCAAAATATCCGCAGGCGATTTACGATGTAAAAAATGCTATTAAATTTATCAAAGATAATGCAAAAAGATTCCATGTAGATCCAGACAAAATTGCCGTTTTAGGTTGCTCTTCGGGAGGACAAATGGCAGCTTTGATTGGTACAACAAATGATATTTTAGATTTTGAAGATAAATCGTTTAAAAGTAAGTCGTCTTCAAAAGTACAGGCAATTATTGATATTGATGGAATATTAGCTTTTAAACATCCAGAATCAGAAGAAGGAGAAATGGCAGCTTTCTGGCTAAACGGAAGTTATGAGGAAAACCCGGAAAACTGGAAACAAGCATCGGCTTTAAATCATGCCAATAAAAACACACCGCCAACACTATTTATAAATAGCAGTTTTGACCGGTTTCATGCAGGACGAGATGATATGATTGCGATTTTAAATCAAAATAAGATTTATAATGAAGTCAAAACAATCAAAAATTCACCTCATTCCTTTTGGTTTTTTCAGCCTTGGTTTGCCGAAACGGTAGAGTATACCACACAATTTTTAGACAGAATATTCAAATAATTATAATAAAAATGAAAACAAAAATCACATTAGTAACCTTATTTTTAGTTGGAGTTACAGCGGTTAATGCTCAAAAATATGACATTAAGACGGCGAAAACGTATGCCGAAATATCTGCGAAAACGGATGGGAAATGGGAAGGACGTAAATACATTGGAGGAACTGTTTTTAAAAATTTGGATCGGTTAAAACTTGCTCCTGAACATACAGACCATTCTTTTGATATTCGTTACGAAGGTCCGGGTTGGGAGAGTAATCGAATAGGATATCGTTTATACCTGGATTGGAGAAATGCTATTGATATTTTTGGAAAGAAAACTTCAGCGAATATTTTACCACTTGTAGGGCAGGATAATTTTGATTCGTATCATGAAATGAGCGATTGGGGTGCAGATATTCTTAAAGCCGGAAAAGGAATCGGAATTGGGTCTATCGATCGTTATTTAAATAATGAAAAATTACACTTTCGTGAAGTAGACTCAACCATTGCAACTGTGGTCAACAAAACGAACGAGTCTGGTGTAAAAGTGAATTACTACGGATGGAAAACGGCTTCTGATAAAATCGATTTTACATCAGTGTTAACCATTAAACCAGATCAGCTGTACACGGAGCACACGATTCAGGCATCAAAAGAAATTAAAGGAATTTGTACAGGAATTGTAAAGCAAAAAAATGCTGAATTACTTAAAAAAGAAAGTAAAAATAAAAAATGGGCGTATTTAGCGACTTACGGTGAGCAATCATTGGTTCCGGATAAGTTAGGAATGGCTATTTTTTATCAAACAAATACCATCGAAAATGTGGAGGATACCACTTTAGATTATCTTTTGGTTTTTAAACCTACTACAAAGGCTACTGCTTTTTACTTCTTAGGCGCTTGGGAACAAGAACCAAACGGAATTAAATCAAAAGAAGAATTCGTGAAGTATTTAGATCAAAAGTTAGAAGTACTGAACAAGAAAGGTAAAATGTAGTTTGAAGAAATTAAAGATTAAAAATTAAAAATCTGCTTGATCTGCTAAATCTGCGAGAATAAGTATTAATCTTTTATCCGATAGCTATCGGGGTTTGTAAAAAGATATCCAGTGCTAAAAATTGAATATATGTTTAAGTTAGCTTTTATAAAAGTAAATTTCAATAAAGTTGTATTTACATTGCTACTCATTTTAAGTAGTAAAGCAATAGCGCAGGAAAATAAAAATGCTGTTCTTACTGACAATTTAAAATGGTCAGAGAGAACGGCATTTACTATTTTGAATACCTATCCTAAAGCGTCGCAGATCGACGGGACTAAAAAGCCAAAATGGGATTATAAAATGGGATTGGTTTTGTTTGCTTTTGAAAAATTATATCAAAAAACAAACGACAAAAAATACTTCAATTATATAAAAGAATATGCTGATGAATTAATCGATGCTGATGGAAATATTTTAGATTATAATAGTAAAGATTACAACATTGATTGTGTAAATCCTGGAAAATTACTTTTTAATTTATATGATGAAACCAAAGACAAACGCTATCAAAAAGTTATAGAGCAATTAAGGAATCAAATTGAGAACCAGCCAAGAACAGCAAGCGGAGGTTTTTGGCACAAGCAAATATATCCCAATCAAATGTGGATAGATGGTTTGTATATGGCTGAACCTTTTTATACACAATATACAGTTAAGTATGAAAAAGGTAAAGCTTTGGATGATATTGCCAAACAATTTGAATTGGTGCAAAATCATTTGGTCGATCAAAAAACAGGATTGGTGTATCAGGCTTGGGACGAAAGTAAAGAAATAGCATGGGCAAATGCCGTAACAGGAACATCTCCAACAATCTGGGCACGCGGTATAGGTTGGTACATGATGGCTTTGGTAGAAACGCTGGATTATTATCCTAAAACAAATCCAAACTATAAAAAGCTGGCAGACTATTTGAACCAGATGGCAAAAAGTGCAGTCGAACATAAAAGTGCATCAGGTTTATGGTATCAGGTGGCGGATAAACCAGATTTGAAAGGCAATTATTTAGAGTCGTCATCTTCTGCGATGATTATCTATAGTCTGGCAAAAGGAGCCAATAAAGGATATCTAGCGTCAGGTTATAAAAAAATCGCTCAAAAATCATTTGATGCGTACCTTAAGGAGTTTATAAAAAAAGGTACAAATGGAGAAGTAATGATTTCAAATGTATCCTCGAGTGTTGGTTTAGGAGGAAAACCTTTTCGTGACGGAACAAATGAATATTACGTAAATAGTAAAGCAAAAGATAATAGTTCTCCGGCTTTAGCCGCATTTTTACTGAGTGCAATAGAATTAAAAAAATAAAAAAATTAAATATCTTAAAAAATGAAAAATACTAAAAGACAAAGTTATTTTACATCAGTTGTTTTAGTTTGTTTAATAGCTTTTACAGGCTGTAAAGTAACTTCTCAGGAACCTTCAAAAAAAGAAATCACTATTTCTAAAAATTTAAAATGGTCTGATAAAATGGCTTTGACCTTGATGAAACGTCATCCTGAAGCCTATATGATTGATGATTCTAAAAAACCGAAATGGGATTATGTTCATGCTTTGGTTTTGCATTCGATCGAAGAATTGTACAAGAAAAATCCGGATGCAAGATATAAAACTTATATAAGAGGTTATGTAGATGAGTTAGTGCAAAATGACGGAACTATTAAAACCTATGAATTAGACAAATACAATATTGATCTGGTGGTGCCGGGACGTTTGCTTTTTGATATATATGCTGAATCAAAAGAAGAAAAATATCTAAAAGCAATGCAGTTAGTGCGCAAACAAATTGCTGAGCAGCCACGCACGCAAAGCGGAGGCTTTTGGCATAAAAAAATATACCCAAACCAAATGTGGTTAGATGGGTTATATATGGGAGAGCCATTTTATGCACAATATACTCTTACTTTCGAAAACGGAGAAAAGTTTGATGACATCGCAAAACAATTTGAGGTGATTCAGTCGCATGCGACAGATCCAAAAACAGGTTTATTGTACCATGCTTGGGATGAAAGTAAACAAATGCCTTGGGCAAATAAAGAAACGGGTAATTCGCCAAATTTTTGGTCAAGAGCTTTGGGCTGGTATGTAATGGCGCTTGTTGATGTATTGGATTATATGCCAAAAGATCACCCAAAACAAAAAGAATTAGTACAATACCTTAACAATGCATCAGCTGCTTTGGCTAAATTTCAGGATAAATCAGGTTTATGGTATCAGGTAACTGATAAAGGTAATAAAGAAGGAAATTACCTTGAAGCTTCAGGATCATCAATGTTTGCTTATACTTTTGCAAAGGGAGCCAACAAAGGATATCTGCCAGCAAGCTATAAAAAATTAGCGAACAAAGCTTTTGACGGATTGACTAAAAAATTAATAAAAGTAGATGCTGATGGCGGAATAACGCTTACTCAAGCTTGCCAGGTGGCTGGTCTGGGCGGAACTCCCTATCGTGATGGATCATATGAATATTATGTAAACGAAAAGAAAAAAGACAATGATCCTAAAGCTACAGGACCTTTTATTCTGGCTGCTATAGAATTGAATAGATAACTTCTATTACGTTTAATCAACCAGTTTGTCATTTCGACGAAGGAGAAATCCCCGCAAGTAATTCCGCAAAGAAAGTCACCAATTTTTAGATCAACTCTTGCAATTCAATTCGTCTCTTACCTATTGCTCGTGTCTCTTTCGTTGAATTGATAAAAAACAGGTTAAAACTTACTTTCCAATTAAAACCTGTCGGGCTTAATTGGAAAGTATAATAAATACTAAAAATGAAAAATTTCAAAGCCCTCTTTCTTTTATTATCCATAATCACGATACAAAAGAATTTTGCTCAGGTTTGGGTGCCGGATAATGGAGACGGAACGTATACCAATCCTATAATTCATGCCGATTATTCGGATCCTGATGTGGTACGCGTAGAGGATGATTTTTATATGACGGCATCCTCTTTTAATTGCATTCCCGGATTACCCATTTTACATTCGAAAGATCTTGTAAATTGGAAGATTTTAAGTTATGCTTTGCCAAAACAACCTCCATTTGAAACTTTTAATAAAGTGCAGCATGGCAATGGTGTTTGGGCGCCGAGTATTACTTTTCATAATAATGAATTTTATATTTATTATCCTGATCCTGATTTCGGAATTTATATGATTAAAGCCAAAAAAGCAGAAGGCCCGTGGTCTGAACCTCTTTTGGTAAAAAGTGGCATCGGACTTATCGATCCTAGTCCTTTATGGGATGATGATGGGAAAGTATATCTGGTTCATGCCTTTGCCGGAAGCCGGGCACAAATAAAGAGTCTGATCGTGGTTTGCAGTATGAATGCCGAAGGAACAATAGCCAATAATGATGAAGTGATGGTTATAGACGGACATGAAAGCGAAGGCACAATCGAAGGACCAAAATTTTATAAACGAAATGGTTACTATTACATTTTTGCTCCTGCAGGTGGGGTCTCGACCGGTTGGCAAACTATTTTAAGATCAAAAAATGTGTACGGCCCCTATGAAAAAAAGAAAGTTTTGGAACAAGGAAAAACAGCCATAAATGGTCCGCATCAAGGTGCATGGGTGCAAACGCAAACAGGAGAAGACTGGTTCATTCATTTTCAGGACAAAGGTGCTTATGGCAGAATTGTACATCTTCAGCCCATGAAATGGGAAAAAGATTGGCCCGTAATGGGACAGGATTTTGATAAAAACGGAATTGGAGAACCGGTTACAACATTTAAAAAACCAAATGTTGGTAAAAAACATCCAATAGAAACTCCTGCAGAATCTGATGAGTTTAATGAGCCAAAATTAGGTTTGCAATGGCAATGGCAGGCTAATTCTCAAATCAATTGGGGTTTTCCAACAAGTTTAGGATATCTTAATTTATTTTGTTTACCAACAATTAAAGAAAGCAATAAGATATTTGAAGCACCTAATTTATTGCTGCAAAAATTTCCTGCCGAAGAGTTTACCGTAACGACTAAAATGACATTTAATACCCGTTTAAAAGGCGAATCGACTGGACTAATCATTATGGGATTGGATTATAGTTATCTGAATTTAAGAAACGATAACGGCAAATTATATTTGAACCAGAAAACCGGAACTTTCGATAAAAAAGTTGCTGAAAGCGAAACCACTCCTGTTTTAATAACAAACAATATTATTTACCTTAGGGTAAAAGTTAAAAAAGGAGGTATTTGCAGTTTCTTTTATAGTTTAGATGATAAAAAATATCAGTCTGTAGGATCTGATTTTGTTGCAAAAGAAGGAAAATGGATTGGGGCCAAAGTTGGTCTTTTTGCCTTGAGCGAAAAAGTAACAAACGATTCAGGAAATGTTGCGGTAGATTGGTTTAGAATAACAAAATAAGCTTAAAATGATTCAATTTAAAAAATATATAGTATTAGTTTTATTTAGTATTTGCTTTGCAGTAAATGCTCAAAACACGTATAAAAACTGGCCGGATATTATTCGTAAAAATGATGCAGGATGGTTTGGTACAGATGAGGCTAAAAAAATAGCAGAGAATGTTTTGTTGTATCAACGAGATATTGGCGGATGGCCAAAAAATATTCAGATGCAGGAAGAGTTAACCGCGCAGCAAAAAAAGGATTTATTAGCCCTTAAAAGTTCGACTAAAGAAATTACTACAGACAATAGCGCAACCTGTCAGGAAATGCTTTTTATGTCTAAAATGTATGCGCAGGTCAAGGATGAGCGCTATAAAGAATCTTTTTTGAAAGGTTTAAACTATTTATTTGAGGCCCAGTATAATAACGGAGGATGGCCTCAGTTTTTTCCACTGAAAAAAGGGTACTACACACACATTACATACAATGATGATTCAATGGTGAATATACTAACCATTATGAAACATGTAAGTGACGATAATGATTTTTATAGTGTAAAACCATCAAAGGAAATTATCGAAAAAGCTAAAAAATCTTTAGATAAAGGAATTGATTGTATCTTAAAAACGCAATACAGACAAAATGGAATTTTAACGGCTTGGTGTGCACAACATGATGAAGTTACTTTTGCTCCCGCAAATGCAAGAGCTTTTGAACTGGCGTCTTTAAGCGGGTATGAATCAGCTAAGATTGATTTACTGTTAATGTCGATAGATAAACCTTCGCCCGAAATAATAACGGCAGTAAAAAGTGCACAGATTTGGTTCGAAAAAACAAAAATCACTAATCTTGAGGAGAAACGTATTTTAAACGATGACGGAAAAATTATTGATAAAAAAATGGTTGTTTCTCAAAATGCTGCACCAATTTGGGCAAGATTTATGGAGCTTGACAACAATGAACCATTTTTTTGCGACCGTGATGGAGTTAAGAAAAAATCTATTGACGAAATTGGTGCAGAACGCAGAAACGGCTATTCGTGGTATACAGATGCCCCAAAAGAAGTATTGAAAAAATACGCTGCATGGGCGATTAAAAATGGAATTAAATTATCTTCAGCAGAGACTTCAGACAAAAAAAAAGCTAACTTTTTTACTGTTGCTTTAGACGGCTCAGGTGATTTTACAAAAATTCAGGATGCTATAAATGCAAGTCCTTCATTTCCATATGAAAAAATAACGGTTTTCGTAAAGAATGGAGTTTACAATGAAAAGATTAAAATTCCGGAATGGAATACCCATTTAGCGCTTGTTGGTGAAAGCAGGGAAAATACCATTATTAGTTTTGATGATAATTTTTCGAAAATCAACACAGGAAGAAATAGTACCTTTTTTACCTATACGATTTTGGTAGAAGGCGATGATTTTTCAGCATCAAATTTAACGATAAAAAATGCTTCGGGTGATAACGGACAAGCAATTGCATTGTCTGTGGTAGCAAATCGAGCTAAGATATCAAACTGTAATATTCTGGGCAATCAGGATACTTTGTATGTGTCAGGAAAAGATGCAAAGCAATATTTTAAAGATTGTTATATCGAAGGTACAACCGATTTTATTTTTGGAAGCGCTACTGTATTATTCGAAAATTGTGAAATTCACAGTATCAAAAATTCCTATATCACAGCAGCTTCAACTCCTCAGGATACTACTTTTGGGTATGTTTTTAAAAAATGTAAACTTACCGCTGAACCAGCTGCTACATCAGTTTATTTGGGCAGACCCTGGCGTATTTATGCCAAAACAGTTTATATCGATTGTGACATGGGAAAACATATCAAACCAGAAGGCTGGCATAACTGGTCAAAACCCGAAGCAGAAAAAACTGCTTTTTATGCAGAGTATAATTGCAAAGGCGAAGGTTTTCAGCCTAAAAAAAGAGTTTCATGGTCACATCAGCTTTCAAAAAAAGAGGCAGCAAAATATACAATAGAAAATATCTTAAAAGATTCTATTGCTAATTGGTATTCGAAGTAAAAAAAAAATAGCCCACAGATTTTAACGGATTAAACGGTTTTTCGCTGTTTTTCTTTTCTTGTTTTTTATCAAAAAAAAACTAAGATCTGCCCAATCTGCGAGACTTTTTTAAACGTTAGGTTTTTGACTAATTAAAAAAAAAAAGTTTGCTTTATGTAATAAAAAAATCCGCGAAAAACCGTTTAACCGGTTACAACCCGTGGGCCAAACCAAAATAAAATATAACATTATGAATTTTAAGTGTATCATTTTTCTACTGATTTCATTTGCTTCTTTTGCACAGCAGACTGAATTTCCATCGGCAAAAGTAGATGCTATTGTCAACAGAATTCAGCTTCCGGTTATTCCATCTTATCAAATAAATGTTTTAAAATTAGGAGCAAAAGGAGATTCTGTTACCAATAATAAAGCTGTATTTGATAAAGCCATGGCGTTGTGTAAAAAGAACAAGGGCGGAACGATAATTGTGCCCAAGGGGATTTATAAAATCAATGGTCCAATTCATTTTGTGAGTAACGTTAACCTTAAAATTGAAAAGGGAGCAAAAATTAAATTCAGTGATAACCCGCAAGACTACTTACCCATGGTTTTAACAAGTTGGGAAGGAACAATGTTATACAATTACAGTCCGCTAATATACGGTTACGAATGCTCAAATATTGCTATAACTGGCGAAGGAACTATTGATGGAGAAGGAGGTAAGGTCTGGAAAAGCTTTAAAGCCAAAGAGGGAGCAGGAAAAAATCTGAGTCGCGATATGAATCATAATAATATTCCGCTTAAAGACAGGAAATTTGGGGAGGGGCATTTTTTACGTCCGCAAATGATTCAGTTTTTCAATTGCACGAATATTTTGGTGGAGAATATTCGTATCGAAAATTCCCCTTTTTGGTGTTTACATTTATTAAAATCCGAAAGTATCACGGTTCGGGGAGTACGTTATAAATCGTTAAATTATAATAACGATGGTATTGATCCTGAATATGCAAAAGATGTTTTAATCGAAAATGTAACTTTCGATAATGGTGACGACAACGTGGCTATTAAAGCAGGAAGAGATCATGAAGGAAGAGCAAATTCAGCCACACCAAGTGAAAATATTGTAATTAGAAACTGCAATTTTAAAGGACTTCATGGTGTTGTAATTGGCAGTGAAATGTCAGCAGGAGTACAAAATGTTTATGTTGAGAATTGTAAAACCGTTGGTTATCTAAAAAGAGGAATCTATTTAAAAACTAATGCCGATAGAGGCGGTTTTATTAAAAATGTTTTTGTGCGAAATATCAAACTCGATGAGGTAGAAGATTGCTTATATATCACTGCAAATTATCACGGAGAAGGCAATGGTTTCCAGTCTGAGATTTCGAATATTTCTTTCTCGGATATTACCTGCAACAAAGCCACAGAAAATGGAATTGTAATTCAGGGATTTCCGGATAAAAAGATCAGGAATATCTCTTTAAGGAATATTGAAATCAAATCTGCTAAAAATGCGTTATCGAATGAGAATGCAGAAAACGTTCTAATGACAGATGTATTTATAGGGCAGCGCGCAACAGTTCCATCGGCAGCGAAATAGTTTTTTTGAAGGACTGAGAGACTGAGGAATTAAGGGACTAAGGCTTTTAGCTGCTAAGGTTAAAAGAGGTTCCTGATACGGGCTAAGGACTTTTTATTGTCAATACCAACGCTAGCCACCATTAAACTAAAAAAATGATTAACATCAATAATATTATTAAAATGAAAAAATATATAGCACTAACATTGCTTATAACTACAGTTTGTTTTGCACAAAAAACAGCAGTCTATTGTATTGGAGATTCGACAATGGCAGACAAGAAAGATCCGGAACGTAACCCGGAACATGGGTGGGCGCAGGTGCTGCAGCCATTTTTTAATGATAATATTGTTATAATAAATAAAGCTGTAAACGGCAGAAGCACCAAAAGTTTTATCAATGAAAAACGTTGGGACTCTGTTTATAATAAACTTAAAAAAGGAGATTATGTTTTTATTGAATTTGGACATAATGATGAAAAAATAGAAGATTCTACGCGATATACTAATCCGCATACAGCTTACCGACACAATTTAATTCGCTTTGTAAAAGAAAGCCGTGAAAAAGGTGCAATTCCAATATTGCTTACTTCTATAGCAAGACGTAATTTTAATGAAAAAGGAGTGTTAGTGCCTACTCACGGAGATTATCCACTAGAAACAAGATTAACAGCACAAGAGTACAATGTACCACTTATAGACCTGGAATATCATACTGAATTATTAGAACAATCTTACGGACCAGAAAAATCAAAACAATTGCATTTGCATTTTAAAGCCGGAGAAAATGCTTATTATGATAAAGATAAAGCAGATGACACACATCTTTCAAAAAAAGGTGCTGTTGAAGTTGCCGCTATAGTCGTACAGCAGCTTAAGATCCTACAGGATAAATCCCTGGAGAAACTTAAAAAATCAATGAAATAGCAATGCTTCACAATGAATTTACTACTAAAGTAAGTCTCTTTCAATTGCTTTTGAAAAATCAATGAAGTTATCATCATTGATGATTTCGGAAAATGTTTTGTGATTGAATATATAGATAAACCAGTGAAGCTATCTTCACTGGTTTTTTTTACGTAAAGAGAAGCTTTATTTAAGCCTAATTACTATATTTTTTTTATAAAATCATCTGATGGCTTTCTGTGAAACTGATCGTAATACTTTGAACAGAAATAACTTAATTTTGTATAATTAAGTTCATAAATGATTTCAGTTAATGTCGTGTAATCGCCACTTTGTAAAAATTTATTGGCCAGCATCATTTTTTCCTTTATAAAAAAATTATTTGGAGTACTGGAGAAACTTTTTTTAAATAGCATTTTGTATTTTGAAGGCGACATACCGGCCATTTCAGAAAGAAAGCTTATAGAAGGAAACGGATTATAAAGATTATTTAATAAATATGTTTTTGTTTTGGTAATGGCCTCAATTTCTAATTCGGTAACCTCATTTTCAACAGCTTTTGAATTTTCATACCGATTTAGGAAATTACCCAGCAATTTTAGCGAAATACCTTTTAGATGGGAATTAAAATTGATGTCAAATACTGATTTATCCTTTATAGATCTGATTAATAAAATGCTGTTACTGTCTATATTGTCATAATAATAAAGCGAATTTTTTGGAACTTTAATTTTTCGTTTGCTGAATTCCTCACTAGGATGATTTTTTAAAAAACCATCTAATAGTTTTTTATCAACCAGTAATCGCAATGCTAATGTTCGTTTGTTTATTGCCGGTTTAAAAGAACTTTCTATTTTATTATCTATAATAGCAAGTCCCAGATTATCATAAGATCCGATTTTGTAATCAATATTATTAATTTTGATCACGTTAGCATTTTCACTTAGATCAAAATGTAAAATATATAATTGATTATCAGATTTAATACGATTTATTTTTACAGACTCATTCAGTACAAAATCCATAAGTAATACTGAAATACCAGGAGTGATTTGCGTAAAATAGGAATGACCTTGACCAAGTGATTTTGGAATAACGATTATCTTATTATCAATAAGTTCGCCATTCATTTCCTTAGCTAAATGATGCTGCCATTCTGGAGTTAAACTATAGAAATGAGTGAATTTTTTCATAATAAAATGTGGTATATTTTTAAATTATAGTTGTTTGACAAATATTTTGGGGGATAATCCAAAATGTTCTTTAAATTTTGATGCGAAATAGGAATTGTTGGTAAAATTAAGATCGTCTGAAATTTGCGATATAGAAAATTGTTTACTTTCAAGAAGTTCTTTTGCGTGCAGTAATTTATTATCCATAAAAAAGGCATTAGGTGTCATTCCTGTTATTTTTTTAAATAAATTTTTAAATTTTGATTCGGACATATTAGCCATATTAGCCATAATTTGAATACTGGGAAATGGCTCTTTGATGTTTTCAATTAAAAACATTTGTGATGCTATAATCTTGTTTAAATCGTCTTTGTTTACTGTTTGAATGATAATTCTGTTCGCAGACATTTTTTTTAGAAAATTTGCCAGTAACATATGCACTGTTCCCGTCAAATTCAAATCAAAAATAGGACCGCCAACTTTAAGTTTTTGTAAGTCATTTAAAATATGAAAACTGTCGCTACTCATCCTGTCAAGCATTACAATGGTGTTTTTTTTAGGATTTGTTATTTTATCAATATCACGAAAGTATATATTGTTTTTTATGGCAAAAGACTCCATCATTGACTTTTTTAAAAATATAGACAAAGCCAATGTTCTACTGCCTTTTTTTACTTCATAATCTGATTCTAAGCCACCATCTATAACTGCTAGGTTATATTTCCATCGGCCTATGTCTTTCATGAAATTATTGGCAGATAATTTGGCGTCGCCATCGGTTAAATTATAATATATTCCAACGAAATCATTGCTTATGTTTTTCTGGATAAATTGAAGGTTTTTGTTGTATTGTACATCAATATAATAGGCAATGATTCCATCGCCACAATCTAAAAAATAACGTGTCCCTGTTTGGATACTTTCAGGGACAATTATAAAATTTCCAACAATTTTTCCTTCGAGCTGTTGAGCAAAAGGTTTTGTCCATTTTAAGTCGGTACCGTAGAAGTGTTCAATTTTTTTCACGTAGAGCTAGTTTTATAAAGTTAAATTTATTTTGTTTTTGTCTAATACTCTGCTTTTTAATTGTTACCCATAAAAAGTTTTTAATAGATGAATTTTATCAGATACAGATTTAATCTGTATCTAAAGTTTTTATTGTAGTTGCATCTACTGGAAATTGCAAGACATTATCATTTATTGTCTTAAAAAGTCAGTTCCAATAGAAAAAATATAGATAATTAAGATAATTTCTGACTAAGCGTTTTACGATCTATTTGCAGTATTTTTGCTGCTTTACTTTTATTATTATTTACAGCAGTAAGTGTTTTTATAATGTGTTCTTTCTCAAATTCTTTTAATGATCTAAAGAGAAAACTTTTTTCGGGAATATGGTATTTTAAATGTTCAGGAATATGCTGAACATTTATAATTTCGTCACTTAATATAATCATACGTTGAATAATATTTTCTAATTCTCTGACGTTTCCCGGCCAGGAATATCGAAGTAATATTTCAATAGCTTTTTCATCTATCGAAGTATTGGGTTTGTTATATTTTATCCCATACTTTTTTAGAAAGCTGTTTATTAATAACAACAAGTCTTCTTTTTTATCTCTAAGAGGAGTTGTTTTTATATTAATGACGTTTATTCTATAGTATAAATCTTCTCTAAATTTTCCTTCCAAAACCATTTTGTGCAAATCGCTATTGGTTGCACAAATTATTCTCACATTTATTTTTTCAACTTTTGTAGAGCCTACTTTAGTAACTTCTTTTTCTTGTATTACGCGCAAAAGTCTGGTTTGAACTGATAACGGGGCTGTTGCAATTTCATCTAAAAATATAGTTCCGTTTGAGGCTGCCTGAAAAAATCCAATTTTTGATTCTGATGCTCCTGTAAAGGCTCCTTTGGTGTATCCAAAAAATTCCGATTCTATAAGATTTTCCGGAATTGCACCACAGTTTACTGATATAAAAGGCATTTTTGAAAATGCACCTTTATAATGAATTGCTTTTGCTATGAGTTCTTTTCCTGTACCGCTTTCTCCTTCTATTAATACATTAACGTTATTGTCTTTTACACGGTTTATTATTTCTACTAATTTTTCAAAGTGTTCTGAACGGCCTACAATACCGTAGTAACCATTGTTTTCTATTGACGAATTGATCCTGTTTGATAAAGTTTTCGAACTTGTTTTTGCCTTCAATAAGCATTTGGTAATGGCATTTTGAAGTTCGTCACTTGAAAATGGTTTGTTTAAATAATCTAAAGCGCCTGCTTTTATAGAATTTATTGCATTATCAATAGTGTTAAACCCTGTAACAACTAATTTAGGTATTAAGGGGTAATGTTCATTAGTATATTTTAATAGTTCAATACCATCAATATCAGGCATATTGAGATCTGTAATTAATAAATGAATATCATTATATTTTAAAACATCGATTGCATCAATTACAGAAGATGCTTTGTAAGTATGATAATCAAAGGACTTTAAGTGACGCTGAATTACATCAAGCATATCATAATTATCATCGACGATAAGTATGTTTTGTTTCATTATGCTCATAATTAGTTTAAAGGTAATTTTATTATAAAAATCGATCCTGCCGGCGTATTATTTTCTATGACTATTTCTCCATTATAATTTTTAACGATTCCATGAACGACACTAAGTCCAAGTCCGCAGCCTTTTGTAGTTTTAGTTGTAAAAAAGGGTTCGAATACTCTTTGTTTAATGTGAGCAGGAATTCCGGTTCCCTGATCTTCTATTGTTATTATCAAATTTTCAGTGTCACTATCGATAATTGTTTTTATAGTACTTTTTTCAGGAGAGGCATGTATGGCATTGATGAGTAAATTAAAAAAAACTTGTGTAAGTTGAACATCATCGATCTTAGCCTGTATACTATCGTTTTTAAAAACCAGTTCGCATTTAATATTTTTTTCCTGAAAATTTTGTTTCAGGAATGACATTGCAAAATCAACAATAGGTTTGACTTCTTTAAATTGCCGTTGCTGAGGCATTTCGCAAGAAAAAAACATTAGTTTTTTTACAATTTCGCGACAATAAATAACAGAATTTATTATTGTAGCAATATCAGAGTCTATTTCATGATCTTTATTACTACTCTTGATTAGTTCTGCATAACCCAATATGTTGCCCAAAGGAGTATTAAGTTCATGTGCTATTCCTGCTGTCATTTCTCCCAGAATAGAGAGTCTGTCTATTCGTTCTACCGTTCGCATTAACCGCTGTTTTTTTTCGATAGTATTAAACTTCTCCAGATAATTACCTATTTCATATGCAATAGTATCCAGCAGTTTTTGTTCTTCGTTCAAAAAATCACTAGTACTATATTTACTTTTTGGATAATGAACCTTAATATATCCAACAGTTTTTTTTGCGATATATATGTTACTAGTTTGGTATTCTGTATGTTCAGTTAGTTCAGCCGTATATAATATATAGTCAGGAACAAATAACTCTACTATGGCATCTTTATCATATGTCCAGGCTTTTTTTGTACTTGAAATTATTTTTTGTAATGCTTGTTTTTCTTTAGTGAGAGACCTTGCAATTATGGTTGAAACTTCATAAAGGCAAGTTAACTCTTTAACTCTTTCTTTAAGCTTTTCTTCTGTAGGAATAAGTTTCATTTATTTGTAAGAAATTATTTATAATCAATTTAAATTGATTTCAAATGTAGACAAATATTTTAGTTAGTAGTAGTAAATAAAATTTAAATTAAACTATTTGAAAATAAACTAAATATAAATTATTGTTTAGTCTTATTCTGATATTTTAATAACTTATACAGGCATTTTTATGGAATTTTTTAACCGATAAAAATAGCTGTAAATTGTAAGAAATTAATTTTGTGAAAAATCAATATTTTTTTTATGAGAGCCAATTTTTTATCTTCTTTTTGAGCAATTTGTTAAAAGTCGTATTCTGCTATTTTTATGTCTTCATTAGTAAGCGTACACATTGTGATTGCATTAATTTTGATTTGATTTTTTACAGAAATAAAAAATTTTCCAAATACGTACAAATGCAATCATAAAAGATATGAGTAATTCTGGTTTTTTTCTGGAGTTTGAGTTGAATATAGGCGAAATCCGAAAATTAAATAAAATGTATTTTAAGAGCCTCTATAGAGAACGTGTTGTTGTTTTTTCAGGAATTCTCTTAATCTCAGCTGTTTTTTTTGATTTTTTTGATCTCAATGATGAAATAGATTATATACAATGGCTGGTACGAAATCTGATCCTTATTGTATTGTTTTTTTTATTTCAGTATTCGTTTGTAAATACGATAAGTAAAGTTGTTTTTCAGTTCATTAAAAAGCTATTAAAATATAATAGGTTTAGTAAAAAGTATAAATTTAATTTTACCAATTCAAGAATCTATGTGCATTCTCCAATGGGTGAAGTTGTTCACAAGTGGAGTCAGATTGAGAAAGCAATTTTAACGAAAGATTTTTTCTTTCTGTACGTTAGGGGGCGAAATAATTATATAATTTCAATTTCAAGCAAATACAATAACGGCCGAAAAATAGATGAATTAATATCTTTTGTAGAACATAACGTAACTCATATCAATAAAATATAATTTTCTGGAACTTTTAAATAAAAACCTTAATCTGTTCATTTTATAACGTATAGGGTTCCTTATTTAATCTCTGTCAATTTACCTTTGTATGAAATTTAAAACAATTGATTTGTAGTTGGTTAGGTTGTGTTTTTAAGGAATAACAATAAGGAGAATAATTTTTTAATTACTTCTAAATAAGTTTAAAAATGGAAAAGGAAAGAGTTTTGGTTTGTGATAATAAAGGCATTTTTTTAAAGATGTTTAAAAGACGCTTTAAAAATGAATTTGATTTTTTCGAAAATTCACTTTTGTCGGAAAATGCAAATGAAGCTGCAAAATTTGATCGCTCAATATATGTTGTCTATGACAAGTCTGAATTGGTTGAGTTTTTACAACTTGAAAAAAAAGGAACTAATGTTTTAGTATGCTTGTTTAATAAACAATTATACGATAGTTTATCGTTTTTACAAGAGGTTAAAAGTTTGATATTGTTGGATAGTTCTAAGACAAGAATTGAAATTATAAAAGAGTTACAATCTCATTTTAAAAATAAATCTGATTTGGTACCCGAAACGTCAGAAATGAAGTTTGCAGCTTCGAATATAATGTCAATAAAGTTTAATAATTTTTATAAAGCTTTATTTTTTCTTATGTAATTTAGTTAATTATAATTCAGTTTCCAATTAATGTGTTGTAGTTGGAATAAAAAAAAGCAGGAATCCCATCAAGGATATCCTGCTTTTTTATACGAAATAGTCCCAAAAAGAAGTTATTTCATTTTATATATTTCTGAACCCGCCAGTAAAAAACAGCCTAATCCGTAATCTTCAAAATCAGGAATTTTATCATAAGATAAAGGTTGGCCGTCCTTTGGTTCCTTTCCGGTAGATTGCAAATACCCTAAAAAGCCATTGGTGTGTAAACTTTCAGTTGTCATCGCATTCCATGCTTTCTGAATTACAGGCAGGTAAGTCTCTTTTTTCAAAATCCCGCTGTTGATTCCGTAAGCCATTCCATAAACAAATAATGCTGTACCAGAAGTTTCTTTTTCTCCAAAATTAGTGGGATCATGTAAACTTACATTCCAGAAACCATCAGCTCTCTGGATAGGAACCAGGGCTGCTGCCATAGCTTTTAAATCTTTTACATATTGTGCCCTGTGAGGTGCGTTTTCAGGAATAATCGTTAGCACTTTAGCAAGAGCCCCAATTACCCATCCATTTCCGCGGCTCCAGTAACAATCTTCTCCATTTGGTTCCTTGTAAGGGGGATCAAAATCAGCATCGCGCCACCATAAACCATCTTTAGGATTATAAAGTCCGTGATCTCCATGTTTGTCACGCGAGTACATGTACATTTGATACATTTTTTCGAAATAGCGATTGTCTTTTTCCAACACTCCAAGTTTGGCAAAAACCGGCATCCCCATTTGTATAGCATCAATCCACGACCAATCGTCTAATTGAGTCGTATTCAAAAGCATGTTGATATTCGCTTTTGTATTCTTTAGTTTTTTGGCATCCGGCTCCAGATTATACAAATCGATGTAGGTTTGTGCCGCACAATAGTTATCGGCGTTTCGGGTAGTATTTCCGCCATTAAAACCCCATTTATGAAATTCAGACCAGGCATATGCATAATCGTAATAAGCCTCTTTAGGATAAATTTCATGTAGTGCCATAAGTCCTTCATAATAGACCCCGCGCGTCCAGATATTACTTGGGCGTTCTTTATTGGTAATTATTGTTTTGCCGGTTTCAGGCCATTTTTGCATGAAATAATCATTGGCAAGCATCATTTGTTTTAATACTAATTTTTTATCAAATGCTTGTTGTGCGTTTGCCGAGTTAGTGTATGAAAGGCATATAGCGAAAAATAAAAGTAATTTTTTCATTTTTAATATTCGTTATTTAATAATTAGTTTTCTTGTTTTAATGGCGTAATCGTAACAGGGCCTAATAATCCCGAAGGCATAAGTTCCCATTTTGTGGCATCAAATTTTTTATAATCTTTATCGACCATGTTAATTTCATAAAAAATCTTCCATTCTTCACCTTTTAGTTCTTTATCCCTGATTCTGTTGGCAGAGAGATTTGTAACCTGAACCTTTAGTATATTTTTTCCTGATTTTAGTTTTTTAATGTGCAATTGATAAGGAACAGACCATGCCGTACCTATAAATTCATCATTTAGCCAGACTTTGGCACTTTCGCGGACATCTCCCAAATTGAGACTCCATTGATCTGCTTTAGAATTGGGTTTGTCAAATTCTAAAGTGTAAGTTGCCGTTCCTGAGAAAGCCGCTGCCTGAGGACTTAATTTGGTCCAGGATTCTAAAGAAGATACTGTTGCATTTGCAGGAAGCTCCGGACCACCTTTGTCAAATGCTATTTTCCAGTTTCCTTTTAAAGAAATGGCATTCGCAACAGGCTCATAATATTGCCATTTTTTTTGTGATGCCGTATTTTCTGTTTTTAAAAAATAAGATTGTCCCGGTTCTATTTTAAGCTTAACCAGTGTTGTATTGGCATTTTTAGTAACAATAGCATTACCGTAAGCTCTGGTTAACGGATCAAAAATAACAACTTCTTTATTGCCGATTTGCAGCGGAATAAAGGTATCTATCGTTTGTGGAGTATGATTAACCAAGTAATAAATTTTTTCACCATCAATATCTCTTCTTGTATATTTTAAACCTGTTTCTACAAGTTTTTCAGGATACAGTTGCACATTTTCCAGAGCTTTAAAAATGTCTGAGGCAGGCTGTATTAAGGCTGCATTTGCTGTTAAAAGATTTTGAAGGTTTTCCTCCTGTTTCTTAAAATCGTTGAATCCGGGAACCGATTCAGGCAGACCTTCAAAAATAATAGCTCCGCCAGCTTTTTTGAGTTCAATTAGTTTTTGCAAAGTAGCAAGAGGCATTTTTTTACAAGATGGAATAATAAGAGATTTAAAACTTCCGCCGGGTAAAACAATTTTTCCATTCATTACTTTTGCATCTGCTATAAAATTATCAGAGATAAAATCTACGCCATATCCTTTTTTTATTAAATTTTTGGTAGTGTCATAAAACGAAGTATCGTACAGCCATTCTGATAAAGAATGTATTTTGAACTGAAAGAATAAATTGCCTTTTTGATATTTGTCCCAGGTATCAAAAATAGGCCAGTAAAGCAGGATTTCATTATCAGATTTTCCTTGTTGTAACAGTGACTGACAATTTGATATGTAGGAGAACAAAGCCGGAGCATCTTCCCAAATACTGTTATTGGAATTGAAATTTACCGAAGCATAAAATTGCCATCCCGGCCATGCTGCCCTTGTTGGCGAATATGTCGACCCATGAAGAAAAACATGATTGACTCCGTTGAGCATTAAATCTTCGACCTCAGGCTTACATTGTGATAATGCTGTTTTAAAATGTTCCCTAAGCCAGGTAAAAGTCTCGGAAGAAACCAGATTTTTGCCTGAAATATGAGCGGCAGATGACGAAAATTTCAACATCACCGGATCAGCATCACCTTCACGAATATCCTCTTTTTCACGTCTGAAACCCGGAATGTCAAATGGCATAGAGCCAAAAGTTTCACATTCCGGAATATCCGCGGAAGCATACAAATCAATAAGATTTCCGGGAGATCCATGCGCCTGAAGTTTGGTTTTAAAGTTTTTAGAATGCGCCCATTTAGTCCATGATTTATCAAATTTATTCAATAACAAATCACCAATCGTTTGCCTGTAATCACTTCTTATTCTGTTACCCGCTTCATTATCAGTTTCATTTAGTAAAAGAGGTAATTGTTTTTTAAGATCATATCCACGTAAGGCTTTAAATTCTTCAAAGAAATTAGGTGTAAAATCAGTTCCGTATACCTCAAAACTATCATTAAAAATGGCTCTTATTTTTCCTTCACGACCTTTAAAAGCAGTATTAAAAGGAACTACATATGCATTTAGTGCTTCTTCAGAATAATGATCTAAAGTATATCCTTTGCCGCCAGGCGCAGCTCTTTTTACTTCCTGTCCTGTTTTTCCGCTAAAAACGGCGTAAATCGTATAATCAGTTTTATGGGCTTTCCATTTTAGTTTATTAGGTTCTGATAAGTTGGGTAAAGCAACAGGATTGCCTTCAATTCCTTTATCTTTAGTATTAACTTTATTCTTTTTAAGCTGATCGGTTAAATTGATATAAGTGCCATCGCTTGCATAGGCTACAACATATAAAAGTTCAGCAGGTACTTTTTCTTTACTGTTGGTGACAATAATATTTTTATCGAAAGTTTCATTCTTCTTAATCGAATATTTCTCTACAATTAGTTTTGAGGCAGCGTAAGGCAATGTTACATGAGAACCTCCGTAAGGCCAGCCCGTTCCCAATACCATATCAACTTGCATATGCAGACTATCGGCAATATGAATAGTGTAATCTAACATCTCCATCCATTTAGGCGAAAGATAATCGATAAAATTATTTTCTTCTCCTTTTACACCGTAGATAGGCGTAATTTCAACACCGCCAATTCCTGCTTTATAAAAGTCTGTCAGGCTCTTTTTGAGGTTGGGTTTATCTACAGCACTTCCCATCCACCACCAACGTGCCCACGGCTGATTGATGTTAGTAGATTTTGGCCAGGGAGAACCGGATGTTTCTTGCGCAAAAGTGATAAGAGCGCCGCAAAAGAATAAGGTAATAAGGAGATTGGATTTGGTTATTTTCATTATTTACTCAAAAAGTTTTAGTGGTTACTAAATTAATCACTTCACATTGTTAAAAAATTATACAGCACAATTTTTTAGCAGTAGTAATGAAGTAAAAGTATTAGTAACCCATCAAAAGGCTATCCTGTAGCATCCTGTTTTTAGTAATTATATTAAAAAACGGAATGTTTAAACAATGTAGTTACTTATTTTGTTATTCTTTATTTTTTATATAAATAAATACCAAATAATAAAAAATATTTTAATTAAATTTTTGATATCATATTTATTAATATTTCATTTTTTTTAAAGATTGTAAATCAGTCAGTTGTGCGATTTTTGTCTTAAAAAAAGTATAAAAAAGCTATAAGGTACTGAAATCTAACAGGATACTACAGGATGCCACGGCAACTGGTTCTGGATAAATTTGAAAAAACTATTAAACTAACCAAAATTTAACTTTTATGAAAAACAAGCTTAATCTTTTGCTGATTATGGCCTTCTTTGCTTTACTGCATACGTCGGCTTATGCGCAAGAAAAAACGGTTACAGGAACAGTTACTGATCCGTCTAAACTCTCCATTCCGGGAGCTAACGTAATCGTTAAGGGAACCAATAGAGGAGCTAGTACTGATTTTGATGGGAAATTCACCATAAAAGTTTCTGAAGGAGAAACTTTGGTTTTTTCTTTCGTAGGATTTTTAAAGAAAGAACTAAAAATAGGAGCTTCAACTACTTATAATGTTTCTTTAGATGCAGAGAGTTCAAACTTAAATGAAGTAGTAGTTATTGGGTACGGAACCCAAAAGAAAAAATTAACTACAGGAGCCATTTCAGGAATTAAAACAGAAAACTTTACAGAACGACCAATTTCCAGAATCGATCAGGGTTTAATAGGGCAGGTAGCCGGGGTGCGTGTAAAACAAACAACAGGTTTACCAGGGCAGCCTTTTAGTATCGAAATTAGGGGAGCAGGATCTATTACGGCCGGAAACGAACCTTTGTATGTGGTAGATGGATTTCCTATTTACACCGAAGGATCCAACAGCAATGGAGGATTTTCAAGCGGAAGCCCTTTAGATAACATGAACCCAAATGATGTAGAATCGATCGAAGTATTAAAAGATGCTGCAGCAGCTTCTATTTACGGATCAAGAGCTTCGAACGGAGTTGTTTTGATTACAACAAAAAAGGGAAAAAAAGGAAAAACAAAATTTACTTTTAATATGTATGGCGGTGTAAATAAAGAAGCCAACAGGGTAGATATGTTATCAGCTCAGGGATGGATCGACAGGGCTAAAACCATGATCGATTCGCAATGGGTAGGATCAGGAATTACAGGTGCTTCTGCAAGCCAGAACAATGCGGAAAGAATTGCAGCTTATAATGCAAAAAATCCAACTGCACCTCTTAACACAGCCAATACAAGATATTATACTTATTTGTATGATGAAAGATGGGATATTCCTGGACATCCTGGATTAGATTATATCGACTGGCAGGATAAAGTTTTCCGTACAGGAGAATTCAATAACTATCAATTATCGGCTTCCGGAGCGACTGACGTTGTTAATTATTATGTATCTGCCAATTACCAAAAAAATTCAGGATATATTGTTGGTACAGATTACACCTTATTTTCTGCAAGAGCCAACGTTGACTTTAAATTATCAGAAAATTTTAAAACAGGAATAAATATTGCGCCTTCATACTCCATCAAAAATGATCCGGGTGTAGAAGGAAAAGACAATACCTTATTTAAAGCCCTTGTAGCAACACCGGTTTTTGAAAGCGCCTCCAATGCGGCAGGAGAAAAATATACAACCAGATATGCGTGGGGAAGTAGTACGACCAATATGCTTAATGCATTGGCCAGAACAGGAAAAAACTCCATGTACAGAACCTTGATTTCTACCTATGCAAGTTATCAGTTTGCTAAAGGATTTACCTGGAAGACAACATTAAATTTCGATAATTCAGATAATACAACCGAAAGTTACACACCAAATGATGTTCAGGCAAGTATTAGAGGAGCATATAACACTTACAGAAGACAAAACTTAGTTAATGAAAATACCTTAAACTGGGACAAATCATTTGGAGATCATAATTTAAATGTGCTTTTAGGGCAATCGTTTAGTTCATATGAAATTATGAGATCAAATTTATCTTCAGGGGCACTTTATAATAGTTCAACGGTCGAGACATTGCCAACGGGATCTTTAGGATCAACCAATGCAGAAAAAAGCACATTGCTTTCTTATTTTGCAAGATTGCAGTACAACTACAAAGAAAAATACATTTTATCTGCAAGTGTAAGACGTGATGGTTCATCAAAATTTGGATCAGATAAACAATGGGGAGTTTTTCCTTCGCTATCATTAGCTTGGAGAGTAAAACAAGAAGAGTTTTTACAAAAAGTAGACTGGCTTAGTGACTTAAAACTAAGAGCCAGCGGAGGACTTAACGGAAGTAACAATATTGGCAGTTATGCCTCTTACGCAACATTGGCTACTTACAATTATTCTATTGGCGGAGCAGCTGCAATAGGGCAGGGAGCATCATCAATAGCAAATCCTGACTTGCATTGGGAAGAATCAAGAAGTGTCGATTTCGGTTTGGATTTTGGAATTCTAAAAAACAGAGTAACAGGAACATTCGAAGTATACAGAAAAAATAATAGCGAATTATTATTAAGAGTGCCTATCGTTGGGGCAACCGGATTTACAAGTTATTTGACCAATGTTGGGGAAGTACAAAATCAGGGTTGGGAATTTGAATTGAGTTCTTTAAACGTGAAAACACCAAGTTTTGAATGGAGAACTTCGGCCAATATAAGCCATAACGAAAACAAAGTTTTGGCGCTTGGACCTGGCCAGAGTAAAATTGAAATTAGTAATGCCTATGATGGTGGAGTTCCTTTTGTAAAATTAGAAGTTGGAAAACCAATGTATACTATTTTTGGATTACAGCAAAACGGAGTAGTGAGTCAGGCAGATATTGATGCAGGAGGAACTACAATTGGAGGTAATAAATTAGTTTTGGGAGATCCACGATATATTGATCAGAACGGAGATAAAAAAATCAATTCTGATGACCGTGTAGATTTGGGTAATCCAACTCCAAAATATACCTGGGGAATCACCAATACCTTCAAATATAAAGATATTGATATAAATATATTAGTTCAGGGACAAAACGGAGGAACAGTTTACGGATTAACAGGAAGAGCGATTGACCGTACCGGAATGGGATCTGTTGAAAATTCATTAAACGTAGATCCTTCGGTAAGAGGAAACTGGAGAACATCTTTTGGATATCAGGCCAATTCAGACTGGTTGTACAAATCAGATTATGTGAGTGTTCGCAACATTACAATTGGGTATAACCTTAGACAAGCCATTAAAGGTTTAAGCAGAATCGATAATATGAGACTTTATGTAACGGGAGAAAACTGGTTCTACTGGAACAAATATAAAGTAGGTTTTAATCCTGAGGCAGTAAATACATCAGCGAGTTCAAACAGCGATTTTTCTGTACCGGTAGATTATGGCGGAGCTCCTTTGGCAAAATCTTTAGTGATAGGACTTAACATTAATTTTAATTAAAATAAAATGAAAAAATATATTTATTTACTCACAGTAATAATGGCAATAACGTCCTGCACGGATGAATTGAATCAATTGCCTTTATCTCAGGGAACCATTGAGAATTTCTACGCTACACCTGGCGATTTTGTTCAGGCCAGAAATGCAACTTATTCTGTGGCTTTTCACGGAATGGGAACGTATGGTTATGCCAACAGAGTCCTGAATTTAAGCGAGGTAAGATCAGATAATTTGCTTGCTACAACCCAAGCTTCGAGAGATTGGGAAGGAATTAATAGTTTCTATACCTCGATAAGTTCGAACACTTACGTGAAAGAAGCGTATTTGAGTAATTACAACGCTATTAATAAAGCCAATCAGTTATTAGAAAAAATAGCCGAAAAAGGAGATCAGATTTTTACCAATCCGGCAGAGAAAGCTTCTATGATTGCCGAGACCCGTTTTCTTAGAGCATTCTGTTATTTTGATTTAATAAGATGGTTTGGAAGAGTGCCATTATTAGAAAAAACAATGACAGCGACCGAAGCTGCAAAAATACCAAGAACGCCGGTTGTAGATGTTTATAAACTGATCATAGCAGATCTTGAACAAGCTATTCCGGATTTGGCACCAACATACGACGCAGCGAATTTTGGTCGTGTTACTAAATACGGAGCAAAAGCATTATTAGGTCTTATATACATGACCCGCTCAAGCCCAACATATAGTATTGATGGCGCTACATTGGGATTAAACGAATGGGACAAAGCCTATCAGCAATTAAATGATATTAAGTTAAGTGGTTTATATACCTTTAATACAGATTACGAACCCATTTTTAAAGTAGAAGGAATTACCAATAAAGAAAATGTATTAACAATTCCGTATACTCAAAGTTTGCCGCTGGTCGTTGGAGGCAATTTTATGGTAGAATTAGGTTACGAGCCTTATTTTGCTTCGGTAAATTTATCAGCGCAGGGAGCTTTGGAGGCAAAACCAATTTCAACAGGATTTTTGAATTTGTTTGAAGCAACAGACAAAAGAAAAATTTACGGAATTGCAACCAGTTATACAGTTGCTACCGGAACCTATAAAGGAAGTTATACGTTGCCTGTTTTCAAAAAATACATTGATGCTGCCAGATACGGAAACGGTCGTGAAGACTGGGGGGTCGATTTTATGGTAACACGTTATACAGATGTATTGATGTTAATGGCCGAATGTACGCTTCACGGTGGTGGCGGATCACAGGCAGAAGTAGATGATATTGTAAATAAAGTAAGAACAAGAGCAGGTGTTGCGGCAAATGCATCTAATATTACTTTGGATGATTTGTTTACAGAAAGAAGAAAAGAATTTTTCTCTGAAGGGACAAGATGGTTTGACCTTATCAGATCAGGGAAAGCAGTAACTACAATGAACGCCTGGAAAGCGGCAGAAGATACCGAAGGAAAAATTAGAACAATTGACAATAATTCATTGTTGTATCCAATTCCGTTATCAGAAATTTTAGCCGTTCCTGGGCTTTACGATCAAAATCCGGGTTACGATTAAGAAACATTTGCTCCAATTTTTTTATTTTTTTTTAAAGAAGTTGTCTTTTTTTAGACGACTTCTTTTTTATTTAAAATAAACAGGAAAGCACAGGATAGATTCACCGTTTAACTGTTTTAAATTTAATGTTTTAGTATTTAAAAATATTCTAATGATTTACCTAAAAAGACTTCTCTTAATTCTACTGGTTTTTAGTACAAAAAATGCTGTTCTGGCGCAGGTTAAATTGCCCGCTTTAGTAGCTGATAATATGGTTTTACAGCAAAACACAAAAGTTAATTTGTGGGGATGGGCAGCTCCAAACGAAAAAATAACCATTCATTTAGGATGGAATAATCTTCCCGTTGAAGTTTTGGCGGATGCTGTTGGAAACTGGAAAACAGCAGTAAACACACCAAACGGAAGTGACAAAGCTTATGATATTACCATCAATGCATCAAATACGATCTCTTTAAGAAATATTTTAATCGGCGAGGTTTGGCTTTGTTCCGGTCAGTCGAATATGTTTTTTCCTGTGGGAAGAGAAGATAAAACATGGAAAACCGGAGTCAAAAATTATGAAGAAGAATTAAAAAACGCTTCCTTTCCCAATATTAGATTGTTTACCGTTGCCGTAAACGCTGCGCAGACACCACTTGAAGATGTTACAGGAAGCTGGAAACTTTGTACGCCGGAAAGTATTCAGACATTTTCTGCCGTAGCCTATTTTTTTGGCAGGGATTTGTATCAAAAATTAAATGTACCCATCGGATTAATTTCGACTTCATGGGGCGGAACAAAAGCAGAAGCGTGGACAGCGCAAAGTGTTTTAGAAAATGATGTTGCCTTTTTGCCCATTTTGCAGGAAGACGCAAAAAACGAAAAAGCATATCAGGAAAAACTTGAAAACTATTATTTAAATCTTACCAATGAGCAAATTGCAGCTGCTCAAAACGTCGAGAAAGGACAATTAAAAAAGCCTAAAAAAGAAGCCAACAAAACCTCGTATGTATTGTACAATGCAATGCTTCATCCTCTGGTAAATTATACTATAAAAGGCGCTATTTGGTATCAGGGCGAAAGTAATTCAGGAAAAGCCTATTTGTACCGATCTTTATTTCCTGCCATGGTAAAAAGCTGGAGAGAAGAATGGAAACAAGGAGATTTCCCTTTTTATTATGTACAAATTACACCCCACAAAGGACAAAATGCCGAAATACGCGAAGCACAATTAATGTCCTTAAAAACAATCCCAAACAGCGGAATGGTTGTGACAACAGATGTTGGAGACGCCAATAATATTCACCCAATAGACAAGCAAACCGTGGGTTACAGACTAGCTTTAATCGCACGCGCTAAAACGTATGGAGAAAATAAATTGGTCTATTCAGGACCTATTTTTAACCAAATGAAAATTAAAAAACAAAAAGCACAATTGTTTTTTGATTACGCAGAATCAGGTCTAAAACAAAATGGAGACCATCTAAAAGAATTCGAGATAGCAGGAAACGATCAGGTTTTTTATCCGGCCAATGCTAAAATTGAAGGGAAAACAATTGTAGTTTCTTCTTCGAAAGTAAAAGAACCCGTTGCTGTTCGTTTTGCCTGGAAAGCCATTCCTGAACCTAATTTATTTAATAAAGAAAATTTACCCGCTTCACCTTTTAGAACAGATGATTGGGAAATTAAAACAGATAAAAAATAGGTTTAGTGCTTTGAAGCTTTGTCAAAGTTTTAAACTTTGACAAAGTTTGTATAGTATGCCATTTTGAGAACCGCATCAACATTACTAAGATTTAACAAAGTTACCATAAAGTTTGTCATTCCGAGGAACGAGGAATCTCCGTTAGTAGTTCGGCAAAGATTGTTAACTTACTTTATCGAGTTTCTTGCGAAGATCCCTCGTTCCTCGGGATGACAAAAATGCGTTTACCAAAAGAGTAGCGAATCTTAAATTCAAAAAAAAAATGAATAGAAGACAATTTATAATCGGAAATTCTCTCGCTGTTATGGCGCTGTGTCTTCCATTTTCGGCGAAAGCCATTACTTTATGGGATGATCCAAAGCTTTCTGATTTCGAAAAAAGACTTCGACCAGTTGGACGCGCTTTAGAATTCGAAGATTATTATTTTTGGTGCAACAGCCCAATTGAAGGTCCCGATGGCAAAATTCATGTGTTTTTTTCCCGATGGCCCAAAGCAAAAGGAATGAGCGGATGGATCAACAGTTCTGAGATTGCACACGCAGTTGCTAACAATCCCGAAGGGCCATATGAATATGTAAGTACAATTTTAGCACCGAGAGGCGAAGGTTTTTGGGATGCCACAACCTGTCATAATCCAAGCATTCATTTTGTAGACGGAAAATACGCGCTTTTTTTCATGGGAAATTCCAACGGAAAAATGAATACCAAACGTATTGGTTTAGCTACTTCCGATTCTCTTTTCGGACCCTGGCAAAGACCGGACGAACCGATATTGCTTCCGGGAAAAGAAGGCGAATGGGATGATCTTTTAACCACAAATCCTTCGTTTTTAAAACATCCAAACGGAGAATATTGGCTGTATTATAAATCATTGGATACAGAAAATTACGAACATCCAAAGTTTCCCGTAAAAGGCAACAGAAAATACGGACTGGCAATTGCTAAATCCCTTCACGGTCCTTATGAAAAATACGAGCATAATCCGGTTATTGATTTTTCTAAACTGGGAGACAACAAACAATGCGAAGATGCTTTTGTATGGTATGAAAATAAAAAATTCAAAATGCTGGCAAGAGATATGGGCGTTTTCGGAATCGATTACGGATTGTACATGGATTCTGATGACGGAAAAAACTGGAGTAAACCCCAAATTGCCTATCAGCCCTTAAATAAATATATCAATCAGCCCGAAGCGCCCAAACATTTGAATCGGTATGGTCGGGTAGAACGTCCGCAGTTGTTGTTCCAAAACGGGAAACCGACTTATTTGTTTACCGCTTCGCAAGGAGGGAAATACGAAACGGCTTCGGCATTTATTTTTAAAATAGTTTGAAAGGTGCTGAGGAACAAAGGAACAAAGGAACAAAGCGGCAAAGGTAAAAGTGGTAAAGCTATTTGAACTGAAACAAGTGAAACGCCTTTTTGAGACAATTTAAAACCTATGTATCTAAGTGTTTAAAAAATTACGCCCAACAAAAAAAAACAAAAATCATTAGAAAAAATGGAAAATAATACGACAGTGAGAAATGCTTTTACCATGAAATTAAAACCGGGTTTCGAAGCCGAATATAAATTACGTCACGATACAATTTGGCCGGAATTGCAAACATTACTTTCAGAGAGTGGAATACAGGATTATAGTATTTTTTTAGACGAAAAAACCTTAACACTTTTTGCAGTTCAAAAACTTAGCAAAGACTTTGATGTTAATTTTTTACCCAATCATCCCATTGTAAAAAAATGGTGGAGCTATATGGGAGATATAATGGAAACCAATGCAGATAATTCGCCAAAAACTATTGTGTTAAAAGAGGTTTTTCATTTGGATTAAATGACTAAATTGTTCCCCAAATAAAAATAAAAAAAAGAATGAAAAATACTATAAAATTTTACGCGCCCTTTGCATTATCAGTATTAATTTTTGCGAACTGTAATGCGCAGAAAAAATCAAACGGAAATACCATTGTTTTAAAAAACACCTCTACTATAGAAGTGCCTCAAAAAGCTATTTCGATAAAAAGAAATCAACTGTCTGTAAATAACCAAACAGGAACGTATCCTGTTTTAATATATAAAAACGATACAATTCCGGCACAGGTTAATGATTTGGATGGCGACGGAAAATGGGACGAACTTTTTATAGTAACAGATTTTGCTCCAAAAGAAGTTAAAACAGCAACCTTAAGCTGGTCAGATACAGATCCTAAATTTCCAATAAAAACGAGTGCAAGATTCGGAAAAAGAGAAGCTAAAAACCTGCCTGTTCATCCAGCAACCGATGAAGTGTTGATGGCCAATCAGGTACATAAAAAATTAGGTTACCAAAAATACCAAACCGACGGCCCAAGCTGGGAAAATGACAAAGTAGGTTTCAGGCATTATCTGGACGGAAGAAATTCGAAAGATGTTTTCGGAAAAAAAATACCGGCTATTACACCCGAAGATGTTGGTATAAACAGTAAAGGAGCTGTTGAAGATAATTATCACGTGATGTACGATTGGGGAAGAGATATTTTCCCTGTCGGAAATTCAGCCGGACTGGGAGGTTTTGCTTTATTGATTGATAATAAAATCAACAGACTAGGAATTATTGGCAGCGATACAATAAACAATATCGAGAAAACAACATTTAAAATTGTAAGTGAAGGTCCCGTAAATTCTGTTTTAAGCTATAACTATCAAAATTGGGAAGCATCAGGAAATAAATATCAGGCACAAGAAACTACATCGATTTGGCCTGGAATGTACGGTTATAAAAATACTATTTCGGTTAATGGTTTAAAAGGAAAAGAGACGCTTGTAATTGCATATTCTAATTTAAACAATCAAAACCCTTTGCAGGTAATTAATGCCGGAGATTTTGTATGTTTCATATTACATGATAAATTGACCTACGAACGACAATGGATTTTAGGAACTGCTGTAATTGTGCCAAAAGCGGTTTATAAAGGTTATATCGAAGCGCCAAAAACAGGAAAACTAACAGATTCCTATTTGATAAAACTTTCTGCAAAAAACAATCAGCAAGTGAGTTATTATCCGATAGCGGGCTGGGAATTAAGCGCAGATAGTAATTTTAAAGATTCGAAGTATTTTACCAATTACGTCACGACTTTAGCCAAACAATTATCGGCTAAAATTAAGGTTGAGGTGAAGTAAATGCCTAGTTTTTCATCCTGACGGAGGAAGGATCATACAAGAAACTCGACAAAGAATGACCGTTTAGTTTGTCAAGGATGACAAGATTGCGGAAAACTTTGTCAAAGTTTAAAACTTTGACAAAGGTGAATAGCCGTTCAGTTTGTCATCCCGAGGAACGAGGGATCTCCGCAAGAAACTCGACAAAGTAAATCGCTAATCTTTGCGGAGTTTCAAGTGCGATCCTTCCTCCGTCAGGATGACAAGATTGTGGAAACTTTGGCTACACTCATTAAAAAAAAATAAACTAACACTAACACATAACCAAGATGAAAAATATTTTTAAAATTTTAATCTGTATCATAGGATTTTCACAGACATCCTTTGCGCAGCATTATGCAAATGATACATTTCCGGATGGAAGCGAAATCACCAATTGGTTCAAAGATTATTCTAAAATTCAGTTGAAAGATCTGGGCAAAAAATACACGATTACAGATTTTGGAGTAGGAAAGGACAGTACCAAAATTCAAACAATTGCTATTCAGAAAGTAATCGATAAAGCCGCGGCAAATGGAGGAGGAGTTATTATTATCCCAAAAGGAGTTTACTTAAGCGGGGCTTTATTTTTTAAACCTAAAACGACTTTATATGTTTCTGAGGGCGGAGTGTTGAAAGGTTCTGATAATATTGCCGATTTCCCAATAATGCCATCGAGAATGGAAGGACAAAATTTGGATTATTTCCCCGCTTTGGTCAATGCATACGGAGTTGATAATTTTTCGATTTCAGGAAAAGGAACTATTAACGGAAATGGCAAAAAATATTGGGATGCTTTTTGGGCGCGACGCAAAGAAAATCCAAAATGCACCAATCTCGAAGTTTCAAGACCGCGACTGGTTTTTATATGGAACTCTAATAACGTGCAGCTTCAGGATGTAAGACTAATAAATTCCGGTTTCTGGACGAATCATTTTTATAAATGTAATAATGTAAAACTGCTTGATCTTTATATTTTCTCACCTCACATTAGCTCAAAAGCCCCAAGTACAGATGCGATTGATATTGATATTTGCACTAACTTTTTAGTAAAAGGCTGTTACCTTTCGGTTAATGATGATGCAATTGCCTTAAAGGGAGGGAAAGGACCTTATGCCGATCAGGATAAAAACAACGGACCTAATGCCAATATTATCATCGAAGACTGCAATTTTGGATTCTGTCATTCTGCGCTAACAAACGGAAGCGAATCTATTCATAACAAAAACGTAATTATGCGTAATTGTAAAATAGAAGGTGCTTCGAGATTATTATGGCTCAAAATGAGACCGGATACACCACAGCGATATGAATACATAAGAGTAGAAGATATAAAGGGACAAGCCAAAACCTGTCTGGCTGTTTTTGCCTGGAAACAATTTTTTGATTTAAAAGGACGTCCTGATGTTCCGTTATCGTACGGAGACCATGTTACTTTAAAAAATATCGATCTTAACTGTGATACTTTTTATGGAGTAGAAAATGATCCAAATGTTCGTTTATCCAATTTTACATTTGAGAATTTAAATATCCAGGCAACGAAAACCGACATTGATAAAAGCATAATAAATGGGGTGAATTTTAAAAATGTTTACGTGAATAAACAGTTAGTTGAGTAATTTTTCCTCAAATTCTCATCTTTTTTCAGGTTGTTTATTGCCTAAAAGTTAAAATTTGAGACTGTTTTTTAAGATTTGGAGAAAAAAAATAAAATTATTTTCAACAGCTTTTTACACGTCGTGTAAGCCTCTCTTTTTACAGTTGGATAAATAAGTGATTGATTAGTAGTTGTTTGGTTCTTCTATGCTTCGCGAAAAAAAGGGAAGTAAATTTAATGTTAACCTGAACCCTGAAAAACACTGATAATTTTAACGTGAAATATGTTGTAACTATCAATCAAACTTTTATTTTTGCGGCTTAATTTAATCATTATAAGCATGAAAGATCTATTAGTAAAAATCAACGCCGAAATTGACACATTTAGAGCAGAAGCTGAATCTTTAACAGAAAAAGGTGTTAAAGCTGCTGGACCAAGAGCTCGTAAAGCTACTTTAGAAATTGAAAAACTTTTAAAAGAGTTTAGAAAAGTTTCTATCGAAGAATCAAAAAAATAATATTTTTATTCAAAATAAAACCTCGTTTAAGCAATTAAACGAGGTTTTTTTATGGGATAAATTTGATGTTAGAAGTTTGATGTTAGAAGTTTGAGGTTAGAAGTTTGAGGTTAGAAGTTAGAGGTTAGAAGTTAGAGGTTAGAAGTTAAAAGTTAGAAGTTAAAAGTTAGAAGTTATGATGAATAAAAATTGTCAAGTAACCCATAACACATAACACATAACCCATAACTCATAACTCAAAACTCATAACTCATAACACATAATCCCTAAGCCCACAGTCTTTTAATTTTTTAATGCTTTCCGCTATGGTCAATGCATTGAGATTAGCACCTTCTGCACCAGTGTGCGTATGATCTTTCGGGAAAAAGGCTTTTACTTTTTCTTTGCCTAAAGCTTCGTATTTTAGGGCAACTAATTCATTCAAATCGATATAGAATACTTTTTCCTTTTCGGCTGCTTCTTTCGACCAATTTCCGTACGTATCACTTCTTCGTTCTACTTTATCGTTTGGCCATTCATTTCTTGGCGTTTGGCTTAAAACAATAGGTATAGCGCCTTTTTCTTTGGCTTCCCGAATAAATTTGTTCATGTACCACCCAAAAGTGTGTACAATTTCTTTAGATCCATCTGCAAGGGTAACTTCCTGTGTTTCGTCGCCATTTCCTTTAAGAGAACCTCTAAATTTTTCCTTATCAATAGCCCCGGCATCATTATGCCCAAACTGAATCATTATATAATCTCCGGATTGTAACTGATTTTTAACTTCATCCCAAAGGCCTTCATGATCGAAAGTTCGGGTACTTCTTCCGCCTCTGGCTTTATTAATCACTTCAATTCTTGTTGTATCGCAATACGTAGGAAACGAAACTCCCCAACCCACGGCATTTTGATCACCATTATTATTGGCCATTGTAGAATCTCCAATCAAATACACCTTCTTTTTGGCTGGAAGTACAATTTTTGGATCTTTTAAAATGTAATTTTTCAAAGAGTTTTTGCTTTCTTTTAGTTGATTAATAATTACCGAAGCAGAAAGTACCGCACCTTTTGCTGAGGTATGCGTATGGTCTTTTTTATAAAAGTAAGTTCCCGTTACTTTTTGTTCGCCCAATTTTTCCATTTCGAGCGCCATTTTATCATTCAAATCGATAAAAGTCACTTTCTCTTTCTCTGCAATTTGTTTGGCCCATAAACCATATGATGTATTGTTACGAGGTACTTTTCCTTCTTTCCAGTCGTTCCGCGGAATTGGAGAACAAACAATCGGAATCGCTCCTTTTGATTTTGCCTCACGAATTACCTTCTGAATGTACCAGCCGTAACTGTGTACGATTTCATGTTTTTTGGTCAGGATATTATCAATTTCCTGAGTTTCGTTTCCGATTCCTTTGATTGTTCCGCGGGCACGAAGACTATCGTTTAAAGGCCCATCATCATTATGCCCAAACTGAATGAGGACGTAATCTCCTTTTTTAAGTTTATTTAAAACTGCAATCCACAAACCTTTATCCTGAAAAGTTCGGCTGCTTGTACCGCCCAAAGCATGATTTTCGATATTGAGTTTTGTAGTATCTAAAAATTGACCAATATAATCGCCCCATCCCCAAAGTCCGCCGGAACCATCGCCTTTGCCATTTTTTACAGTAGAATCTCCCACCATAAAAACAGTTGGCTTGTGATCTTGTTTTAAAGTGAAATTGAAAAATAGGAACGCCAGAGATAACAGGGCTAATAGTTTAATTGATTTCATGAAATATGATATTTTGTTTTAAAGTAATAGTTAACGCGTTTAATAATCTTAACTCAAAAAAGTAAACCAGTCTCCAACTTCGCTATCAATGAAGTTTTTAATTTCAAGCCACTCGTTTCATCTGCGTACTTTTTTCGCAATCCCTTAGCGACCTCAAAGCAAAGCGAAATACAAAACAAAAACCTTGCGTCCCGAATCTTCGGGATTGCGTAAACCTTAGCGCTCTTTGCGGTAAAAAGCATTTATATTTTCAGGCTAAGCGAAGCGAAAGCCTTATCAGGAAACCTGAAACCTGAAACCTGAAACCTGAAACCTGAAACCTGAAACCTGAAACCTGAAACCTGAAACCTGAAACCTGAAACCTGAAACCTGAAACCTGAAACCTGAAACCTGAAACCTGAAACCTGAAACTTTTTTATAGCATAGTTAATTTGATGTTATTTCAAAACTAGTAGTTCTGTTTTTATAAAGTATCCTGTACTATGATGTTAAAAAATAGAATATTATAAATTATTATATTGCAAAAATCAGGTAGGTACAGGATACTATACCACTAAAAAACAAAGAAATTGCATCCACATTACAGCATTCATAAAATTAGAACAGAATAATTTTATTATCCGAATTTAAGGATAATTCATTTTTTACAACGCTATGAAAATTAAAAAACAATCTATTCAAACCTTGGCAGCTTTATTTCTAATGTGTTCACTCGTTACGTTTGGACAAGAAAATAAAACACCACGCAAAATACACTACGCGCCGGAGGGAAATAGTTTTGTTTTAAAAAATGGTACCCGAAAATTCAACAGAGCGTTGTACGGTTCTAATACAGGATTTAGAGTAGAAACAGGCGATTTGCCTGAGTTTGCAATGTATATGCCGGGTATGGGAGGAAACTTAAAGTTAGGTATCGTAAACGGAAACGAAAGCAAATGGATTACCGAAACTTCAAAAATTGATACCCGATATGTTTTAGGCACGATGCATTATACCATTGAAGACCCGATTTTAGGAAACGGAAAATTATTTGTAGATGTCGTCGCTTTAAAAGAAAGCGAAGGTTTTATCGTAAAAGTATATGGTAAAAACGTATCAAAAAATAGCAGTTTAATTTGGGCTTTTGGTGGAGCAACCGGAAAAAAGTTTAGCCGTGATGGCGATATTGGTGCCGATCCGGAGTCGGTTTTTTATCTGCAGCCAGATTATTGTCTCAATAATAAGTACACGATAAAAAAAGAATCTTTCCTGTTAGAATATGGTTCTGAAAGCAACAAACAAAAAACAGGAAACAATAAAAAGCTTACCGGATTTTTTCCGGAATCTGTAACACATTTGGCTAATGCAAAGTCTCAGAAAACCCCATTAGAACTTTATAATTTAAATCCCGAATCGCTGAGTATCATTACAGGAAAAATAAAATCAATTACAGAAAAAGGTGATTATTGGTTGTTTTTGGCAGAAGATTCCAAAACAAATTACAACCAGAAAAATATAGCACAACTTTACGAAAAGTCAGTTCAGCAAACACAGCTTTTGGCTAATAGAGTCAAGGTTTCGACTCCGGATCCTTACATCAATACTTTAGGATCTGCACTTGCAATCGCTGCCGACGGAATTTGGGAAAGTCCTGCTTATCTTCACGGCGCCATTGCCTGGAGAATGTATCTAAATGCGTGGCGAGGTGCTTATACCGCAGATCCTTTGGGCTGGCATGATCGTGCAAAAACGCATATTACCAGTTACAGCAATTCGCAGGTGACGAGTCCTGAAAGTGGCCCGATTGTGTTGGATGAAGAAAGAAATTTAGCCCGCCAAAAAGAAGAAATAGGGACATCAATGTTCAGTAGCGGATATATTAGCAGAAGTCCGAATAAGAATAACGTTGCGCATCATTACGACATGAATCTGGTTTTTATAGATCAAATGCTCAGACACTTTAAATGGACAGGTGATACCGCATTTATAAAAGAAATGTGGCCAACCATTCAAAGACATTTAAATTGGGAAAAAAGAAATTTCGATCCAGATGGAGACGGATTATACGATGCATACGCTTCAATTTGGGCGAGTGATGCCTTGCAATACAGCGGGGGCGGAGTCATACATTCTTCGGCGTATAATTACTATGCGAACAAAACGGTTGCCCAAATTGCAAAGAAAATTCAACACGATGAAAACCCTTTTACCAAAGAAGCTGATAAAATTCTTAAAGCCACAAACAGTCAGCTTTGGGTAGCCAATAAAGGAATTTTTGGCGAATATAAAGATGCTTTAGGAAACAGATTATTGCACGATACACCAGGAATCTGGAGTATTTACCACACGATTGATTCAGAATTATCGAATCCTTTCGAGAGTTATCAAATGCTGGATTATGTCAAC
>Ga0247810_10000426_pt1 | contig 46948 bp, 32 predicted proteins | sample UWRJL119311C1_FD_179918 | JGI IMG/M metagenome (GOLD analysis project Ga0247810, IMG submission 179918) | Plant litter microbial communities from Arlington Agricultural Research Station in Wisconsin, United States - UWRJ-L119-311C-1 | ecosystem: Environmental > Terrestrial > Plant litter >...
ATTGGTCATCCCGTCCGCTCTGCCATACACAAGCCTCAGATCGGTAGACTAGTAGTTGGGTGGGTGACCACCAGCGAATCCCTACTGTTGTATGTTTTTTTTTGTCCCATCTATGTCTTCCTTTTCCAGCACCAGTAGTTCCACTTCGCACTCCGTGTTCTTATATCACCAGGTTTTTACTTTGCAGTCAAACCCACATCTAAACTTGATAATCCAAAGACAAGGCAATATGATCGCCCACGATGGAAGTGCTCTTGGCTGCGTAAGGATTTATAGACCTCGGCACGATAATTAGAGTGGGGTTTTGCAAACAGTTATCAACACCAACATCAATTGCTAATAATCTCTGATAAATTCTAATCGATCAAGAATTATTTAATAAGGTTGGCAATTACCAAAAATATTCTATGATTCCCATTCTTTTCGTATAAAACTCATCATACTGTGGGAAGAATATTAGGATAGGACTTTTTTCTTTTTGTTTGTTAAGGCTCTTGCTTAACATATGAGGCCTAACATGATATATATAGTTTAGAACAGCACCACTTAAATGAATCATGCACCTTTTCCTCTTACAATTCGGGCCTATCTATTGCATTCATTGTTGGCTAGCCTTGAGAGCTGCTTTCCATAGAGTGCCTTTATCACTGAACCGGTTCATGTGAAGGGAATTTAGATACTTATCCATAGTGAGACAGTAATTACAATGTATCCGTAGTCGGTCTCTCATAGCATTACGACTCTCACACTCATTTTATCCAAAATGCCTACAAAAGTGGCGAGTTTGCAGCCAACATGGAATTTATCATCACCTCAGTACTCAGTACGGCCGACGTCTGCCACCTGTGCTTCTCGAGAGATTGCAGCTGAAGACCTAGTGTCTTCATTCAATTCCAAAACAGACTAAACACTGGACGGCTTTCAGGGTTTGAGCTACACAACAGTTGCAAGTGCTTTTAATCCTTGTAATTATTGCCTAATATTAACGTTTGGAAGTGACAACTAAATTCAAGTGATCGTATGCGAAAGCTTCCAATCTAGATAGCCTAGACTATTTATCCCACAACGACTTAATATCAAGAAACCGCGTTTTCTCGCGTCCGCACCTATCATCCCATGCAAGGGCTTCCTCTTTTTATCCACGGCTCTGAGGACTATGAACCCCTGGTTATCTAAATATTCCACAAAATTCACACTACACAATATTGCATTGTCTTCTACGAATCACAATAAAACTTGAAGCAACCGCCTTGGGCAGGTAACAGGCTTAAAGGATTTTGAAAGATTTTCAAACTCGCAAAAAGACGATCATAACCTTCGCAATGAAGGAGCTGGTGTTAGATCAACAAAACACACCTAAGCACAGCATAGCAATCTTGTAGCCCATTTCAACAAGTATTCCAACAACAAAAATGGGTATCAACAAATACCCTCGTCGTTGATATTGACGTCTCGAGCGCCTCCACCATCCCGTCAACCAGCCCCAAGGCACCCGGTTATCTTCCAATAGTAACGGGAATCATCTTCAAAGTCCACTTTACATTACTTGTTGCAAGTTTGAGATCCCTTTGTTGAGTTTCGTCAGCGTAATCACTGAAATCAAAATCTAGTCTCTATCATGGGTTTCCTCTACCTACCAGATCTCAGCATTCTATCATTATCTGCTGCTGTTTTAATAGGACTACTATCTTGGATGTGGCTTGCAAAGGGTTCAATATGGCAGTCTCAACTTCCTATTTGTGGAAAGCCAGGGGATATGGATTTTCGTGAAGCGTTAAAAGAAGGCTTGTCCAAGGTACAATTTTATACTCCATTAAACACTTTTTAATAGACATCCATTCGAAAGACTAATTCTTTTTATATCCAGCATCCATACACACCATTTGTCATCCCTTACCTCGCTCCTCTCTCCCCGCCTTCCAAAACCTACCAGACACCGCAACTTCCTATACAGGAACCGGCTGTGTGAGCCCAGAATTCCACTCAAGTATTAAAATTAACCTTTCACATGATTTGAATTCACATATCCCCTTCATGCGGGAAGAAATCAATTTCGGTATCAAAGCTTCGATTGGAGATTTACTGGAATGGACGAGCATAAATCCTCAAATGCAAATCGATCCCGTTGTTTCAATGATGACGAATCGAGTCTTTGTTGGTTTACCACTGAGTAGAGATGCAACTTGGATCGGAACAACAATGAACATTTAGGCGGCGAGATGGCCTTTACCGCAAAACTCCGGACTTTCCCAGCTTTCATACGACCCTTTATCGTTCGCTTCCTACCCGAATACAAAGCTGTTTCCAAGACCCGAGGTGCTATCTTCTCGATGCTTGAAAACAAAATAACCCAATCGCCAACAAATAATGTAGAGGCACCGGGGTTGACAGGATATTTGATGGAAAAATATGGAAAACTAGATACTCCCAATATCATTCGTGATCATTTAACTATGCTCATGGCAGCAACTGGTTTTCCGGTGTTGGCTATAACACATATCCTCATCGATCTTTGCGCGAGGAAATCGAGCGAGAACGAAAGGTTTCGACAAAGGGAGTTCTTGATGCAAAAGCGTTATCCAGGTTGCGATTGTTGGACAGCTTTTGTAAAGAGAGCTTGAGAATGAATCCCCCGGGTCTTAGTACGTACACTTATGCCCAATCTCAGTGAAGGACAAGGCTAATTATGGAAGTTGCGTTGCTGAGAAAAACACGTAAACCTCTCACCCTCCCCAACGGTGATACCGTACCATAATCAATGACACTCGTACACATTCGAGGCTTACGCTATGATTATAGTTTTGGATATGGCAGACGTTCATGTCCTGGTGGTCACTATGCTGTTCGGAAAGCGAAGTTGATCTTTGCGAAGTTACTGATGGAATATGAGTTTAAATGGCACGAGGTGGGTTTGAAACGGAGGACCACATTTACTATAGAGGCTAGTTTGCGCCGAATTTGTAACAAACTATTTTGGTAAGAGAGCGGAAGGTTGAGGTAGGTGGGAATTTGTCGGATGGGGAACCCTGAGTGGAGACTTTGCACTAGATATATTGTTGTTTGGGAAGAAAGGTTCAAAGGTGTCTCGGATAAGCGTCTAGAAATATTAACTAAATAAAGTAGTTTAAAAAAATTTGGAATATGACTTAGTAGGTGGAGTAGATATTAGTTTGCTACAAAATGCGTCCTGCCCTCTTCTTTGGGGCCCAAGCTAATGGAAAATATTAGCCAACGACGTGGACACTCAGTTTAAGCGAATGCCAGCCTCGGCCATGTGCCATCGAATTTGTCTTATCCAGAACTCAAACCAATTTTGTTTACTACTGAAACAAGTGAAAATTAAGTGGCATATAGCTGCTAGTGAGGACTAAAAAAAAAGGCAGTCTAGACTAAAATTGTATGTTTGATGCAGTTTTATATAGCTTTGTTCTTCCTCTCAGCAGCTAGTAACATCTACGGAACTGGCACATGCATCTTCACCAACTTTCCAACAATAGTAAACGGCACAAAAGATTTCTCCATCAACCTCATTCTCATCATAACATCCCCCGCAAATGGCGGCGAATACCACACCGAACCTGTAATCCAAAGCCATCCAATAAATCTGCACAAAGGCCCACCTCTTTCCCCTCGCCGGAAATCTTTTTCCAAATCCAATGCACAAAATCTTCCGCAGTAAAAGCCGCAGCTTGCCATAAAAGAACTGCATCATGCCTACACTTTTATCTTCAAAAGTGATGTTAGTCGGAGCAGGTAGCATGAGCATAGAAACTGCATGCATAACCCCAGAGATCGCGAAGGCGGCCCAGAGTTGGAGGTTTGATGATATTTTGGTACCGCGTTGGATGCGGAGGAAATCCTCGAGGCCGCTAGTTATGGAGTTCATGGGCTATTCAATATGTCAATAATTGCCCAAATTGACAGAAAGGCCAAAATAAACTGACGTACGTATACTCTGATGCCGAAACTCGCCCCAAATCTTTCTTACAGTAGTAACATTCTTCAACTTCCCAAAAAACGGCAGCCAATCCTGCTCTCCATTAGCAATGTACATCTCCCATAATCCTCAGCATTCAAGCAACTTACCTCAGGCTTAGAAATATGAAGTAATACGGAAAGAAATGCGCAAACAACATATTACAAACTAATGAAAAAGTATGGTCCACACCCAAACCTGAGTGCTTTAACAAGACTCCACCTTAAATCGTTATGTCTAGACGTAACAAACTTACTATTCAGCTCCGCTACCTCGCCGCCCCGATGATTCGTCAAAAAGAAACGTATCCCCAATTGGGGAAAGATATCACACGTGAAAAGAATCCCAGAAAAATAAGCCGCTTATCCTAGAAGAAACCTTGACCTTGACATCTTTTTTTTCTACACCGGAATGTTCCTAACCTGAAAATTCCATCGTACACCCCTTAGGTTAACAAGTAGAGTCATAGCCCAGGGAATTTTCAGCATGCTAAAACTACACTTCTTGTTTACTTTGAAATTAAGGCTTTTGGTGTGCCAGAAGGAGGCTGAGACGTCTTGGTCGGGTTCAGAAAACATGATGTGTGAGATCTCCGAGAGCCAATTGGGCCACATCAGGCTCCAAGGTTGCATAGCGCCGATATCTGAAGTGAATGGGCTGTTGAGGAAAGAAGGGATGATGAGTAAGATGATCAAGATTACTGAGATAGATCGGCGGAGACGAATGGGCGGTGCTGCTAAGGCGAGAATTTGCATAACAAGGAGGAGGATGTGCGGTGCTATGGTGCTAGTTGAGGGGAGACGGTTGCGGTTCGGAAGCCATTGGGTTGCTGGTGCGAATTTCATTCTATCAGTTGTGCTACCTTTGCAAAGAGTTGTTATTTTGATGTGTTTTAGGTAGAGGGAGTGGTTTAATATATATGGCGGTGTTTAAATATGGGGTGGTTCAAGATCGCTATGCCAAATGTTCATGGGGATCGAAGTTAGATCAAAGGCAGTTTACGACTTTATTTGTTTTGAAAGGTGTGAAGAGATGTATCAAACTCGGGGTATATCTGGCACTAGCTAAACTCTACATAGAATACATATCTAAAAGTTCATGTAGCCATTGTAACAGCGCAAGACTCGCAAGACTGCAAAAATAAGAATGAAATGATTGTACGCCGGCCACAACTGGCCTGCGAGATTCTCGTCTTCTCGAATGCTTAGTTTGCAGGATAATCTTGCAAAGGGATTTGACTGTCCTGAGAGAGCTTCGATCGCTTGACCTCGCGTTCAGATGATCTCTCAAAGTTCTTCGACTTGGATCCCGAAATGTTCTCTTTGGTACCAGTCGGCTTGCTGTTGCTTGATCCGTACGATGAGAGCAGAGTACTTGCCAAAAGTGATGTGAACCAGCTTTCCAAACTTAGACTGGGAAATCTTGGGGCCGAATACGGGGAAGGTAGGAATGCAGACGTAGATGATACCGACTGGAACTTCCAAAGCTTGGAATAAGATTGTCAACCAGATGGAAGCAGAGGCATCGGTAATGTCTCCACCCATAGTTTTAACTAGACATTCCATTCAGAGAATCGAGCAGAGGGTTGCACTATTGATATCATTAGAATATGTTATTACGTATAAGGGTCGGGCGAGAACTTACAAAGTTTCCAACGTGAGGAGCACAGTGAGTAAGATTTTCAATTGCAGATTGACCATGAGCTTCCAGACAAATCCAAAATAACATGAAGCAAACCAATGGATGTGCATATACCCTTAACATCAACACACGTGCCCTTCAACATTGGGTTACCGAAGAACTGAGCTTTTGGAATTGCGGACCCACAAGCAAAAATTCTGGAAAAGATACCTGCGAGTGTCCAGCCAATGATTATTGCCATAAACCCGTAGCACACTCTTCGGAAGACTTGAGAGACACCGAAAATTCGAGTATACATAAACAGAATCGACATTTGGAGGGCTGCCACATTAGCGACCCAGAGAACGTAATTAGCCATGAGTGTCTGAGTAAAATTAGCCTCTACCAGTTATGAAAATGAACCAAAAAATATAACCTACTCTAAAAAGAAACCATTGTATATCGGTAGTCAAGTTCCAGATATGCAACCCCATACCACCGCCCACAACCATAGTCACTATCGTCGCGTGTGACCCATAGCCGATAATGAGAGCCAGAACGCAGAAATAGTCGTCAGCGAGTGCCTTTGCTTGCTTCAGATGGCGAGCATAGAATCGTAATACTACCGCAACAGTAGCCACGGTTAGAAATACAGCCGGCAGGACAATCAAGAGGATCTGGTGCCGATTCTGTATTGGCATCTTCCCCGAGTACTGAGGACCTGGTGGTGGAGGATTGGCGCTCATAATTGCGGCTTGTTAATTTGAAATTTGAGGATGAATCTGGGAAATGTAAAGAGAGCTGTTCAAGAAGGAGGAGAAATTCCAAGTTGAGAGAGACAAACTAGAGATACTAAGCTTGTATGATATAATGAGCATACAAGGCCCTAGGCTACGCAATCTGAAAAGAAGACCACTAGTACAGCATATAATTTGGCCCCATAACGCTAAAATGCCCCAAGGTCTGCGCCTCGCGCATGCCTTCTTTTCTTATCATATATACTATGTATCTTGGAATTTGTTCGACTGACCGGCATTTTCACAGGATTAGATCTTTTCCGATTCTAGATAAGCCCGTCTACAGCTCATGTCGCACCACTTACGCTTGGAAATCAAGTTTCGGTATGGGACAATACGCGCTTACCGGCTAATATGCTCCACGTTGGTTGTAGCCTCAAACCGGATGGGAGATTCCGATTTGTACAGAGAATGTTATCCCACCTACTTTTCTCGTGCATATCAATCAATTCTATATTTGGAACTCTGCGAACACAATGTGTCTGGAAATTCTTTTATGTAAATTTACCAGATCGACACGGACTATGGAAAGCATGCACACAATCTCGAGGAGGACTTGTGAAGGCTAATCTAAACAATGATATGTTGGCTTGATTCAATCCGAATCCACATGTATGTGGTCTCAAGTTTAATGAGACATTTTAGTTCAATTAGGCAAATGCGTGTAGGACGTTCTAGAACTCTTGATACTCAACTTCATGAATAGATTCGCATACATAGCTACTACCTAAAGTAAGTAGTACAAAGAGTCAGGCCGTAAATCATAGAAACTTGCATATTACTGATTATTAGAGCTGCGCTATATATTTCGCTTCTATTTCAAAACTTCCACTGTCACCCTGTGAGGAGAAGACTGCGAAATTGGTCGAAGCTGCAGGTCGAAACTAAATGCTTGCGTAGCGCAATATCCGAGGCAACTGGTTGTGATACATTCTAAATGTTGGAATTTTGACCCAATGAAGTATGAACAGACAGTAACTGCACAGAGTATGTGCAGCAAAATTTAGCCCATGTGGGCTGCATTGTGATTTCCTGGTCCTTTCTGTGATAGGCAGTGTTGTGCAGGAGCTGAGAAACAGTAGTTATTATTATGGCATGATACCAATAACATGTTGCAAATTCCAACAAATACGTCCACCCCCTCTCGAAACATCAGCCGGATTCTTTTTCTTAGTTAGATTGTTGGTCATTTTCATTGTTGTTGATCCTAAAGTAGGTATTGCGGCTATGCTTTGTCGCCCCCTTCGTAAGCGAGCGGCCCTACCCCATGCCTACTTTAGCGAAGTACGGGGAAATGGGTCGTTCGTACATAAGAAGAAATACACTATAATGTGAGATTCAAATTACTTATCATGTTATAAGGCTGCCTAGTGAACCAATGTGTATCCTTGTAGGTTCTTTCTTCTTTATTTATAATTTTTTTTATTTACCTCTTCATTTATGATTACGAGCGAATTTGATTTTGTGAATATTGAATGTGTCTGCACCAGTTTTAAAGCCCTCGGCATCCTCGAAGCTTATACCAGGATCTTCGGCTCACGAATTCCCTGTCAATGCGCGTAGGAGGTTCAAGGCTGCCACACCTCTTTCTCTTCCGGTCTAGCTTGCGGCCTTCTCCAGTTGTGTTTACCAATTTCTAAGCCCTGTGGCACTGCCTTCCACGCCGCAAATCAAGCCGCTTCGTACCAATGTACAGCTTCGAGTTGGTTAACTGCTTCATAAACCGTTCCGATAGGTTAGCAGCGAATATCACAAAAGTGGATAGCTGAGAGCTCGATTTATGCAATGCTCGCAAATAAACATGGGGCAGGCGGATCGGTCTAGATGCAGGATAACATTCCGGATCTCACCCGTCAGACTACCGTGTGGTTTGCAGACGGTCAGCGAGCTATTGATTACTTCGTTGTGCAGAAGATAAGGCTATATCGTGCTCTTTCGATACAATAGATATCATACCGATCTATTGATCGATAGGGTCACTGGCAGAGTATGGAAGATTTCAAAATTAGTAGGTAGAGCTAGTACTAGCTGACCAAGATGCGTTTCAAGCAAGTGAAAGTATCGTAGTCCGATATATGAGAAGTCAAGCTTTCATCTCCATAGATAGTATTCTGCTTCGTGTAATAAAACGGATAATATGATGGTATCTGCACCGCTGTTGTACCGAATATGGCAATTGAGAGTGAAACTTGCTTTATGTGACACGCCTCCAACTCATCAACGGCAGCTCATTTGACCTCAATCCCATTATTTACTGCCAATGCTTTCACAGCCTTTTTCTCGGCGTCCTTCTCTTCAACACCATTCTTTATCCCAAATTCTGTCTTCAGTTCTGTTCAAAGATTAATATAACGTTCCAAGAATACGAGCATAAATCCCAACAAAGCAAACCCAATGGCAACTTGCCACACCTTCTCCAAAGCCTTGGTGTATACATTCACAATCTGTATCTGGACTGTTTCCGGCAATGCTTGAATATAGCCGCCCGAAACTAAACCATATACACCACCTTTTGCGAGATCAACTTGTGCCTTTGCATTGTCAATCCCGCCCAATCGAGTATCAAATTGACTATTAAAAACAATCGATGGAATAGTGATACCCCACACAAAACCGAAACTGCGCATAAACAAGAAAAAGGCCGTTGTTTTGGCTTGGTCGATTTCGGGCAATAAGGCTTGAATGGCTGGAAGAATTGTAGTCATAATAAAGCCAGTGCCGAGTGCAGCAACTATTTCAAAGCCGGCCCACGCTGCTTTTCCAGAGCCGCTATCGAGGATAGAGAGTAAACCACATCCAATGACGGTAATAACAAAGCCAGTCCAATGAAAAGGTTTGTACATTCCCGTCTTTGTCATGATTCCTCCAGCTAAAATTCCACCCGGAACTAAGAATACACTCATTGGAAGCATATTAACACCCGATTGTAGTGGCGACGTTTGAAGAACTCCCTGAAAGTATATAGGCAAGAACATGACAATCCACATTAGAAACATTCCACTTTCAAATACAAGAAAGAATCCGATAGCGGAGATCCGTTCGGAGAATATGCGATGAGGAATGCTAGGGTTTTGACAAAATGTGGTCATTTCATAGATATAAAAAGCTCCCCAGCCTGAAAATCCCAGGACAAGGGGTACTATGACATTCCAGGAGTTCCAAGGATGTATAGCACCTCCCATGATGAGACCAAGCAAAATACTGGTGATAGAGACAATGAAGATAGCAGAACCAACATAATCAACTTTTGCAAGACTGCTCCGAACATCTGGTGTATGTATGGCGTTGAGGTTGAGGAAGAATATCAAAAAAAGAGCTGCAGTTCCAGAAGTTGGAAGAACGAGATAAAATACCCATCTCCAGTTGTGTTCAGCTAAGACCCCTCCAATAATTGGGCCAAGTGTTGATCCAATCGCCCCCATTGACAGCACCAAACCCAGAAATTGTCCTCTCTCTCGGATTGATACCATATCGCAGGTGGTGATATCGAGAAGCACAAAGATGCCACCAGACCCGAGTCCTTGAATTGTTCTTCCTGCGATGAGCATACTGACGCTGCTAGCTCCACCGGCAAGTCCGCTGCCGATCATAAAACAAGCCAGAGAGAAGAACATAGGCATCTTTCGTCCAAAGATGTCTGCGAACTGTCCAACAAGGGGTTGAATTACAGTCGACGCAAGTAAAAACGAGTTTCCAATCCAGACATAATATTCTTCTCCCCCTATAGATTTAACGACGGTCGGTAGGGCGGTAGCAATGACTGTCCCGTCCAGTGACGTTGACAGGCTAAAAAAACATAGAGAGACGAATACAAGCCAAAAATGCAATGTTTTGGATTGTGGTGAGCTTTCTACTTCGGTATGTAGTTTGTTTTCCTTGTCTACTTGGTGAGGTAGCTCTTCTGGTAGATTAGACATGATAGAGGCTATTTCCTTTAAATTCTTCTCTACAGATGCTCGATAGGAAGGGCGTTCTTGAACCGAAGATGTTGGCTCGTTCACCGAATGAAAAGGGCGCAAACTTGCAAATAGTGAAAAAGAAAAGGGACCGAAGGTGACTTGCTGATTGTTGTGACCCTTATGTCCGTGATAGGTCCGACCAATTAGAGAAGGCTTGCACTTGAATGTGGAATACAACATATCGATATTAGGCCGCAGTCTGCATACTGCCTCCTTCGTCCCTGCCCGGTTACCAACCAACAACTACCAACACTCGGAATTCGGGCCCGTGAGGTTAGACTTTGTGAATCAAAGTGTTAACCCCGCAAAGTTTTCCGTTCTTTCATTCTCTCTCTCTACATGACATCCTTAAATTTTACTACTCCCAGATCAATTTCCCCTCGTCATCTTTTTCAAAACAATTATCCATCGACCAGAATAAAACTTTGACTTTGTAGTCAATTCTCATCCTCATTGTGCCTACCGAGCTAACACGTTCATCGCAATTTTAGAAAGATGTCTTCCAACGAAGCACCTGCATTCCGCCCAAAACAATGCCTTCCACCAACTCCAGCAATCATGAAAGAGCTGATGGGTGATGTCAGTCTCCAAGTAGCTCGTAAACTAGTTACTCTAGCTGCTATGGTTCCTGGATCGATTATCTTGGACAATGGTTGCGGCAATGGTGTAGTAACAGAAGCCATCACCGAGGTCAAAAAGCCAGGAAATATCACAATCCACGCAACTGATCTCGTCCCTACAATGGCCGCAGCAACCGCTGCACTCGCAGCTTCAAAAGGCTGGTCAGAATCCGTCAAAGCAGAAGCCATGCCCGCCGAAGCCCTCACCTTTGCAGACAACACCTTCACTGAAAGTTACAACAATTTTCTCATTTTCCTTGTTAAGGAGCCTGAGAAAGTCGTGAGTCACATTTATCGCACTCTCAGGCCTAGTGGCATTGCGCTCATTACTACTTGGGCCGAACTTTCACATGAGCAAGGCATCTTGAAGGCAAATGATACAACCCGTGGAGCTGATGCTTTTCACGCCTATAAGATGCGCAAGGAGTGGAAGACAGCCTCTCATCTGAGAAAGGTCCTTGAGGACGCGGGCTTCAACGGCGAGAATATCGAGACCGGTCAGAAAGAGGCGATTCTGACAATCAAGAATATGGGACGATGGTCGAATCTTGCTTGGAGCTTTATGGGTGCACCTATGGGGCCTGCTGGAGGATGGGTAGAGGCTGACGAGGCGAGATTTGAAGAAGCTGCGGCGATTTTAGCGAAGGAAATGGAAGCTGATAGAAATGTGACATTAGATGGTAATGGTGGTGCTAAGGTCAAACTGATCGCCCATATTGCGATAGCCAGGAAGTAGTGGCTGTGCTGGACTCGGAAATCTTCAAGTTGTATGTACTTCACTAAATTATGGTCCACCTCAACTGGCCCATACTTAAATATCCTATTACTATGCTTTTCTTGCTCTCAATTATTTAGGTTTTTATCTCCCTAAACTTCCGTCTACAAACAGGCTGTAATTTTGATTTTGGCATCTGGCAGACGCTGCAAAGTGATACTCAAACTCGTCAATTTGACAGATGCCACAAGGGACGCTCAAGCCACGTGCCCGTTTCTAGCTTAAAAGAAATATAAATTGCACCTTATAATCCTGCACTCAACCCGAATGACACTATGGAATGTATGATTGCAGTCATTACGTGTAATATACTATATGCATTTCTGCTCAAACCGGACTTTGCTGACTATAACTTTCCGCCTGCAACTGCGCAGAAACACCACTAGTAGCCATGATCCCGTTTGGAACCGCTACAGCAATCGCCTTGGTGAACTATTATCACCCGCTGCAAAAACACCTTTTGGAGTAGTTTGCAAAAACGGTTGACTGACTTCAAGATCTCCCATTAGCGGAATTTTTTTCAAAGATAGTTGCTCTGCAAACAGATCATTAGTATGCCAATTTGGGCCGTGAGCAAGGAAGGATTCTGTTGTGGTGGTACCTTCTTCGAATTCGAGATGATCATATCGTTGTTTTCACCCAAGGAGGGTTTTTCGATTACACGATTATCGACCTTAAAGATGTGCGTATCGGGTCCGATCATGGAGGTGAGCTTGATAGATACGTTCTGTTCCGTCAAGACCGTAGATCTTTTGTAAAGTTCCACATTAAGCAATATATTTTTGAATTCAGACCACGAGGATCAAATTCTAGCTAGCCTCATATCCTCAGCTGAACACTTTCTCACATGTTTTAGTATTCTATTCATAAGAAAAACCTTACTAGTAAGTTTGTTCCTCGAAAAAGACCATAGATACCTAGAGATTTCTACATTCAATACTGTGCTTTGGGGGAGGAAGGGATGTATAGTCTCAATCAGCCACATATCAGTAGCTAGTGATATATTGAACTATTGAATGTAGCGTGGAGATTCCATGAAAATCATGGATGCTTTGTAATAGGTTGTCCTCTCATTCGCTCACTAGCATAGAAAACCTCCTTCGTCTATGTAGATATGTATTTCACTTCTCTTATAGTAGTTTCACTCTTCGAATCAAAAAATAGATTCTGATTTATTCGCAATCAACACTATCGCAATGGTGATAATGAGACCGCTACTGTACATGCTCTATGTCATCAACACTTGTTTAGGAACCAATATATTACAAAAAGTAAGCCCCTTGGGTCTGGATCAGTGGAATCAGGGCAGAAAAGGACACGACGATCACATTCTCCAGGTATCCATTGTCTTAGCAATCGAGAATGTTGACTTAGGAGTTGAAATCTTATTGAGTATTTCTGATCCCGCTTCTCCGAAATACGGCCAACATTTGGAGCAGGAGACGTGGCAGCCATGTTCATGCCGAATCCAAATGTTGCTGGTGAGGTCCTTGACCGGCTTGAAGGCACTAGAATATCCAAAGCCAGGTTAGATTGTCGCATAGAGGAGGCTTTCTGACTCTGAATTTGCCCGTCAATGATGCTAGCGGGCTGTTAAGTACCAAGTTCTATCACCACACAAATTAAGAAACCGGACAGGAAAAGATTACTTGCCGCACTTATCATGTTCCCATAACATTCAATGGACACATAGATTACATTCTAGCAAATTCATCTGTCCCAACACATCAACGATACTCTCGACAGCAAGTCGTTCTGAAAAACAACGTCAAGGAGGTATCACCAAAATCTATCGACCGTTACAAATATACAACACCGTCCTGTCTTCGGGAATTTATACAAAATTCCTTCTGGTGTGAAATCACACCCTAATAACTCGTTTGGGATATTCAAATGATCTTGGTCATCTTGGATTCCAGAAGATCTGGATGAATATTTCAGGGTTTTTCGGCCCGAGCTTGTTGGACAACGTCCTAAAGTTGACGCCGTGAATGGGGGACACTTGCAGGATGAATGTCGGGTAGACCCTTTGATCTTAGAATCAGAAATAGATTTCGAATATACTATGGCACTCACTGCTCCTCAAGTCGTTGCAAACGTCGAGGTCGAAGATAAGTACCAGGTGGGAACTCTTGATAATATGCTTGCAGCGTTTGACTTGTACCATTGCGATAATTTTGGTCCAAATGACCCTCAGTATCCAAGCTCCAACCTAGAGGGATATAACAATATTGATTGCGGGACGTTATCTGCGCCAAAAGTCTTGTCAATCTCTTTTACATGCAGTGAAGCTGATTTTTCATCAACTTATCTACAACGTCAATGCCTCGAATACCTGAAGCTGGGTATGATGGGAATTACTCATATTGTTAACACGTCTGATCATGGTACATTGACAGGAATCGGAATAGGCTGTGTTGACGACAGAACAGGAGAATCTAACGCTACTACTGGCAAATTCAGCCCTAACTTTCCGTCGTCGTGTCCTCGGGTCACGACTGTTAGCGGAACACAATTGCTACCACCACCAAATACACTCGCTGCCGCCGACGATAGAATAGTAGGAAATTTAACAACTGAAACAACGTTTCGAAAGGTTTCTTCCGCCGGTCAAGTCTATTCTTCGGGTGGCGGGCTTAGCAACGTCTTCCCTGTCCCTTCGTATCAGGTCTCGAAGGTTGCTAGATACAAATCAAAGGAGCAAGAGCACCTAGCAAAGCTAGAGAAGCGATTCAGCAACACCGGTCGTGGGTACCCCGACGTGGCCGCACTGGCCAACTCTTACATGGTTGTTGTCAATGGTACATGGCGAACTACCTCTGGCACATCTGCATCAACTCTTGCATTTGCATCTATCGTGACATTTATCAATAGTGAGCGCTTGCATCTAGGTAAGAACCCTGATGGGTTCATCAATCCGGCTCTCTATAACAGTCCAGATGTTCTCAATGATGTTTCGACCAGTGCTAATCAGGGCTGTGGCGTCGATGAAGCCTTCCGAGCCACAACTGGCTGAGACGCAGTGACTGGCTGGGAAGTCCAGATTAGGAGAGAATGAGGTAACTGTTTGTGAGTTTGCCATGAGGGGAAACCCAGCTGTTTGGTGCGGGAACACATAAGGTTGTTAGTTTTAACAAAATTGTTGCTAAAGTATGCCCGGGACCCATTAATTCATATTTTTATGGAACAAGCGAAGAATATTGACCATATCAGTGCTGACTGCTGAGATATTTACATTTTCTAAATAGATCCGAGTGGGCCTTCAACTGGAGTAGTATTAAATAACAATGGAGTCTTAAAGTGGTCGGGATCGATATCAATTCAATAACAACTGTTAATACTGCAGAACCGGGCCTCTGTCAAGGGAGTAACATGCTGTGATATTGCTCCCTTAGTTCTAACGACTCTATTAATAAGCACCTACCTAGGGACAGTTGTGTTCAATACTTTCACCTGTTGCCTCATTACTATGCGTCAAGCGTTCTTGTTAGAACTTCAGCTTTCTGCATCAATATCACATTTCAGATAACCAAACGCCATCATCGAACATGCTTAGTTATTCTGTACTATAATCGAACTACCAGGCCAATTTCTCACCCTCCCAAGAAAGAAATGAGCCCGACATTGCACCCCTCAGGTTCTTCAATACCTCTCTTAATTTTCCAATAACCTCCTCGGCCGTACGCTCCGCCTCCGGGTTCATATCAGTCTTTACGTTGCCGGGATCTATCGCTACCACGATACAATCTGTATAGAACATGGCCTGCTTAACAGTAAGCATATTGAGCGCTGCTTTACTAATGCTGTAAGCAACAACGTTCTCGATTGGTCGCCGCGGGGCAAGATCTAAGGACGCGCACATGGAGGACATATTTATAATTTTAGATCCTGTGTGAAATAGTGGGGTAAGTACTTGGGTGACGAGCAGAGTACCGACGACGTTAACGTTTATATGGGAAATAATACTGCTGGCTTGAATAGTAGAGACGTTGTCAATAGGTTTATCTTGTGATAGGCCTAATTCTGTCAGCTTTAATTGGTAGTAATTCAACGAATGCTGCTTGCTTCCCAAGAGCACATCATACCTGCGTTGTTGATAAGAACATCAATAGTGGATACGTGTTTGCTGATCTCTTTTCCAAAATCTGCGACATCTTCACCCGAGCCAATATCACAATTCATTACTATTAAATTTCCAGTGGCTAATGCTGCTAAGCTGTTAAGAGCGTGGGACATAGTTGCATTTCTGCCCACGGCTATAACTGCCTGACCTTCAACGAGAAATTGCTTTACCAACTCGTAACCCATTCCCCTGGTGGCACTTGAAATAGAAAGATTAGAAGATTTTTAGAACAACTAGATATACACATACCCTGTAACAACGTATGCACCACATATTTGTGACATGTTTTGCAATCAAGGGCCAATATTTTAAAACAATTTGATAGTCTGTACAGCGGTGGTGGGTGATCTCAAGTGAAAGGGTGTCAAGGGCTTGTACTCACGATACGGGCAAAAAGGAGAGGCTCCTCAGCGTGTAGCGTGTATAAAGGTTCTTGGCTTGTGATAAGTCTAAGGAAGGAAGCTCTCTGTAGGAGAGATCTAGGTATAGCTAACTAACAGGGATGTGGTGCCTGAGGCCACAACAAAAAGGGCACGGTACAAATGATCACCAAAAAAGCCAAGAAGCGACGACCACTTTAGGTTCCGTTTTCTGGGCTGTGAGCTGTAAATTTACAGTCACATGACCAGCTTGGCGGTTTCCAAGGACTTTTGTATTACGGGTAGACATCTACGAGATCTAAACCAAACTCTGAATTTGTTGAGATTGGAGCTCGACCGAGTGACAGGCTGTAATTAAACAATAGTGGATGTCGAAAATCGGTAGCCACCAATTCTCGAACGAAACCCTCCACCCAAAACAACCTACAAACTCCACTTTCGGAACAGTGAACTTTTATTTAAAAAGAAACACATGAATCGAATGTAGCAAACTGTAGAGCACTACTATGCATAAAAATTGGTGACCACCTGACGATTATGATACTATTTAATAACTCTAATGATATTCACGAAGTACATCCACACTAGAAACTCGACATAAAATAAGGAATTTGACCGTGCAAAAGGAAATTATATCAAGCAAGTTCCGCATTATCAATAGATGCTGTTATCCCAGAGAAGAGGCGAGTTGTTCTCTCGTATTTTGCAGATTTTCAAGACGCACTTACTCTTGTTATCAATCTGACCCTCAATGATGGAAACCAAGACCAAGGACTTTTTGTAAATTAATACTACCAACCTGGTGATCAAACTTTTGGCAACACCCATTGCTGCTCACTTGCGGTAAACACGGTACTCTACAAAGCACTCCTCATAAATTTGCTAGTCGAAGCTCTAAGCTTGATTGTCTTTATAAATCTACCAGAAATAATTCGCGTGAAGCCAATCAAAAATGGTAATACAATAGATGTCAAGCTCCCCGTCACCCCGTCCGACAAATGAAGTTTTTGACAAGTGTCAGACCAAAACTCAAGAACACTAGTAACATTTGCGACAACTTAAAAACTAATGTAAAAAGACCGAATGAACTTATTTGCTTAAATTGCTTTCCTGGTAAGCCAACTACCACGACAAGCCATGGCAAAATTGTTGTAATACTCTTCTAGTCTTTAGGCTGAACGTTGACTTAATGAGTTGTGTTTTAATTTGGAAAAGATTTACTGAAGAATTCAAAAGCTACTTAACTCTTCTGGGTTCAACTCAGATTTAATATTATCGTGTTCACATTCATTATCCCCGTCCCCTTCCCTGCATACCTAGAGCCTATACGATTCATGAACGATCGTCAATTTAATGACGTCTCGTTTTCTCCCTGAGTAGGATCTCTGATAATATGGTGCAGCTCTCTGCCTCGTAATTGGTCGGAAAGAATTAGATCGAGGTTTTTTATACGGCATTCTCTGTCATGAATGCAGGTTGTGCTTTTGCTGGAAAACCAGCATTAGCGGTATAATTTTCTGCCAATCTGAAATTTGGAGTTATTCTGATAGGGTCACCACACCACTGCCTTTGCAGGTATTTCTTTCCTTTGGCTAGAGTTCAATATGGTGCTTGATAGCAGAGCATATATGAAAGGCTCACACATTTATCTTTTTTGAAGTGAAAGATTCAAGTTGTCAAACTCTGACTCACTTTAATTATAAGCTTAAATACTAACAACTAATACTATACAAAATACAATTAGAAACTGTGGTTAGCTTAGTTGATAAAACAAAATATATCTCAACGAGTCATGTCAATTGGCCATGTGGATATATGATACTACGAATCTAGTCTAGGAACTACGTAAAGTAGCACTGGTGTAAGGTAACCAAACTGAGCGTTATTCTATATTAGAGGTTAGCTATACATACACAAAATCAAGTATGCTTGAAAGTAAGAAACCTGGAAGAATTAAATAGCTGTTCTACAGGCATGGTAAACAGACCTACTTAGCTGCCTATTCTGGTGAATGAGAACCCTACATCTGAGTCGTAACATTGCTCTAGAACTAGTGGAACATATAACCAAAGCCCGAGGCAGACAGAATCTGCGTATTTATCCTAGCAGACTTGCTTCTCGATTGTCATTTTGCTTGACGTCTCTAAAGTACTTGTTTGACGTCTCTAAAGTACTTGTTTTGAAGTTGAGGAGTTAGAGCTACTTTCATACCTTTTATTCCTTCGCACAGAAAGATATGTAAGGTAAATCTACGTCAACTTGTTATTGCTTAGCATACTTGAAGGAGGTTTGGTAATAGGTGTCGGCAACGCGGCTAGCGCCACAGCACATGGTCACATTGCCGGGTTGAGAGGGGCCTAAGCAAGACTTATTCTCCGATTATATCGCGTAACAATGTAAGCTGCTTCATCACTGACAAGTATCACCACAAATTATAGCCAAATAATAAATGCAATTATTTTATTTTGTAGTTTAAAATACATGATTTAAATAGTATTAGTAAACTCGTATAATGTTGCTCTGGGTGTAGGCTCAGCTTCTCTTCTACTATTTTCTTCATGAAGTAGCTCATTGCATGTTTATGTTAAGATTGATACTAAGCAACGTTTAGAAACCTTTAGATTATAGCAAGACCTTGGCAAGTTGTCTTGCACATGCAAGAGGATAAACGACTTGAGCATATGCTGTATAACAACCTTTTCGAAGTCTGTTAGGAATTGTATATGCAATTTACTTCTACTTCTACTTTACTATATTAAAATTCCTTTAGTTGGAGGTTTATCTTTAGCGTATGTGCCCAATCAATCCAGCATTTGTACCAAACACTCCTAATTGTAAACGGACCTAAAACATCCATAAACAATTCGTCCGTATCTTGGGACGCCTCGCACATCTCAACTGCTTCTATCATCAAGCCCATCTCTTTCTCTCCCAGGAACGGGAGTCTGACCTTTCTTTGGCGTGCCAGGGAGAGGATAAGAACGAAATCGATGTGATCAGCCAAATCACCTCTTTCAACGAGCGTACGTGCCCGCAACCGGATGAGCTCCGCGAGAGTAGCAACATAACCATCCCTATATTTTATCACCTCTGGAATCCGTGGGACAAATGCACCGCCAATCTCAACAAGTTCCACCGTCACTTCGAAGAGTTTATTCTGCTCAGGGTCACATTTATCCCACTTGATGGTACCATCGCAATCCCTGTGAAAGCCCTCGCGGGTCTTCAAAATCGCATCATCTAGAATTTCTAAAGCCTGGACGCCGACTAAGATATCGATGTCTTTGGTTTTTCGGTCTAGTATGCCGTGAGCGATGGTCGCGGCGCCACCAAACAAAATGACTGTTTGGCGGAGACCAAGAGGCACTGAAGTACAAGCGGCAGAGTATGCGTCGAGGTATGCCTTTTGAAGAGGAGTAGGCTTCTGTGACATTCTAGAGTTAGAGAAACTATGGATGGGCGGAGGAGTTTAAAATAATTTCTATTCGAAAGTGGATGTCTGGAATGGAGTGATTTGATGGAAGAGTCCAAGAGCTTGATTTACTCAGACACAAAAATCGGTACAGTTAGAAATGAATGACATGAATGTGCTTGATTAATAATTGAAAGAAAGTTCACAAGCTAAAAACAAGAGAGACTGACGAAAAGGAAAGAAGCCATGTTCCTCTTGCTCCTGCCATTTCATTTTGTTCTGTACTCCCGGATGTTGGGCGGCTCTAGGTGACCTTTTTAGCTGGAGGAAGGAGGCATATGGGTGACTTCCCACCGTCTTTTCATCATCGTTTAAAGAAGTATATAGTTAGAGTTCGTATAGCTACAAAATATTTACTAACATTGTATTTAATGTGGAAAAGAAATTAATTATCACGTATTACGAAAGCTTTCCACTTTTTTAGACGGCATCCCGCTTGGCTCAGCTGTAAAAATTGCGTGTTTTCATATGACTGTTGGTGCAGGTGAAGATAATTTAATTCTCAATTATGGTTTAGGAAATGAGTATGTATTGTGGCGACAGGAGTCGGTGAATCGTGCTCTAAGAAGTTAAGCATATGTTTCTTGATATTTAATGAAGATAATATGGCAGGATCATAGATTTATGATCTTTTTTTTGAATCAGCAAGGGCAGCTTGTGGAGGAATATAATAAAAACCGAAGTAAGGTGTGTTTCAGGATACCTAGACTGAAGTGATGAAGCCATTACTTCATCGGTGGCAGATTCCTTAGCAAAACACCTAATCTTCAAATATATGCCATTCAGACGATTCTAGTTGAGAACTGAGCATCACTTGGCCTCAAATAGTTCGCCATTATGTAGAAGCAAAAGATAGGGTCTGACGGACTACTTTACGACTAAGCTAACTTTAGCGACGGTCCGTAGCCGCGCGCACAATTGAGAAGATATGAACGAATCAGTTTTGATCTTTGGTCTATATTCAAATATTTCTCAGCTACCTAGACATGCATCATCGTTCAGAGAACTATAAGTACTCGTAGGGCCTCCGACATTTCACGTTTCCCTTTTACCTAGACTTTACTTTCATTTAAGTAATATCTACATAACAAAACACCCAGAACCTACTCCTTTATATTCACAACCTTCCTAATAGGGAGTTTGATAGATTCGAATACTTACAGTAAATTACCATCGATTTAATTTTCGACCATGGTTCCTAGTAGCGTCTCCACGCGCGTGATGGTTATTTCCGATACGCATGAGCACTTCTTGGATGGCACCACAATGCCTGCGGTCGATATCGTTCTTCACACAGGAGACATGACCAACTTTGGAGAGCTGGAATCTCTGAGGCAGTTTGTGAAAATGATGGGCACAATCGAAGCAGAACTGAAGTTGGTTATTGCAGGCAACCACGATATTTCCCTCGATGTCACTTCGCGAGTCGGAAACATGTCCGACGAAGAGTACGCAAAATACCACGAGACGGCTCTCGAAATTATGACTGATTCATCGGCAAAAGAGGCTGGAATTACTTATATCCAGGAAGGAACTTATACCTTCACCCTGAGAAACGGCGCCACTTTTAAGGTGTATGCTTCACCGTACACCGCAGGATCTGGCGACTGGGCTTTCTCGTATCAACCTCTTGACGACCGATTTAATAATGCAGAGCAAACCATACAGAACTCGATTGCAAAAAATCCCATTGGTTCAGGTGTAGATATCGTGATGACTCACGGCCCTCCAAAATTCATCCTTGATCAAGTAGATGGGCAGAACCTAGGTTGTCCCAGTCTCCTCCACGCAGTGAGTCGCACGAGGCCACTTATGCACTGCTTCGGCCACATCCACGAAGGTCATGGTGCGAATATTGTTACATGGATACCAGATGGTCAATTGAAAGACCCGTTATCAGCAACACCTTTGGAAACAGAACAAGTCAATGAGTATCCTTATACAAACAAATGGACCATCGATCCCGGGCAGCAGACTCTCATGATCAATGCCTCTATTATGACGAATACCTCTAGTGGCATGAGACCAAGGTACAAGCCTTTCATTGTAGCACTAGACCTCCCTCGCCAATAGGTCTCAAGAGAACCGATATCAATTCTCCTCGTCGCTATAGAGAGATTGAAGCTATAAATGCCCTTCAAGTGGGGGAAAACATAGTTTGCGACGTTTTGTTTTGGAATGGATAAGGAAAATGAAACTACATTTAGACAGGTGTTAGGAGTTATATTTGTTAGAATGAATGCTGAATCTGTTAAATCGAAGCTCAACTGGCTGTACGTCGAGTAGAAGGAGCATTCTTGTTATTGGCTGCGTCTATGTGCTGCCGTACAACTACCGCGATTCCATCAGTCGGGTAGTAACAGCATCTGCTGATCCGATTCTTTCGATCTATTTAGACATGGATAGTCCATATGTCGGGAATCGCGATACCATGAGTGTTTGACTCTATGCTGCGAGACCATTGCCACACATTAGACTAGAGCCAGTGCAAATTACATAATCAGATCCGACATGAGCAGACTCATTACGCTAAGGGGTGAAGCCACTCGCCAACCTTAAGGCTTTGTGTGTTGCCCCGAGGACTGCTCGGCTGCTTATCCAGGCTCGAATCTCTAGTATGAGACGAAACAACTCCCAACAACTTCAGTCCTGGATTACAGGGCAAGATGAGGATGGTATCACCATTGTGACTCTAGACAACTACGACGGGATAAGGGGGGCAAGGGTGACTTCAGAACCTGTTTTAGTGGTACCCCAATGATCGGAGCGACTTGGCTTCGCCTTGCTATAAGCGGTAAATATAAACTTCGCGACGTCTGGACTTGTATAGATGTTGAAATATTTAATGCACCTATCAGCGCAGCTATAGATGCAGAGAAATCTAACTATTCAAATTAAGTCTCATCTCTTTTACTATTAAGGTAAATACATAGCGTCGATTATCAATAGTGCTGAAGATAGCATTTTTGATCAACTCTAGTGCTGTCATCCGGTAGGTTTTCACTGATCCGGAAGCCGCCGTAATGGTTATTGCTGATGGCGTGATAGAGGTTGTTGATGAGACTAGAAACCTGGCGGAGGATTAAGGCGATGTTTTCGAAACCACATTTAGTTTCGGAGATTGTGATGCGGACGAGGTGGACGGCCAGAACAAAAAAGCCGGCGGAGGATCTTGCAAATATTTGCGAGTATGTACTGTAACGTGACGTCATTTATGGCTCCTCTTTCGACAAATACTTGATGTATGTAGCGGACTGAAGTGAATAGATCGGTGCTGGTGGCGAGAACCACTTCGAGGTGGGCTATGGCTGGGAATTCAATAACTTATAGTGTATTATCTTCAACCTATGCCTACGTCGTGCCTCTAAGACTCAGATAGACTCAATACCACGCACGACCTTTGATGGATAGCCCCACTCCAGTTTCAGTAATGGAAGGACAATCAACATTGAATCCATTATTTTTTAAAGCCGCAGTTAGTGCTCCTCAAAATTGCTCCGGTGGAAAAGCATTCTCTGCACCATACAACGCTGTGCTGAGAGCGTGGATATCTTATCCTAGCATCTATGCATTTGAACTTTTTGCTAAGGTGTGTGAGTCGAATTTCTTTTTGGAAAACCACGTCCATATTATTTCAATCGTAGCACAAATTTTTTTGAAAACGAAGCCTATTCTACACAAAATACTCCTTGCTTGCTCAATATCTATCTTAAACGCATTTTTATGACTCAGAGTATTCCATTTGGCACTTGTGTTCACACAGTTGGATAACTTCTTGTTGATATTGAGAAATCTTGATTGCTCAATTTCGCAGCGACCGATTTCCTAGTTCTCTAACCTCTTGATTCGTCTATCTATCCTATATATATTAAACCATTTATTTATTCCGTTCCCATATACCGAAATCTATTCTTCTATAGCTCTTGTCATAACATCGTCTCAGGTTCAGCTTCAGGTTCAGCTCCAAATGGTGCGCTTAGGGTCCAATCTTCTCCAATCTTCAATTGATGAGACGATGAATTATTGGTCTTGGTAGTCCTCAATAACTTTCACCTCTTTCAATAATACCATTATCTCCGCCTTCTCCCGGACTCAGATATGAGTTTCTACTCTCACTCTCTTCTCTTTCAAACATCTCTTGTTTCCCGTCTTTCTTGGGATTTCTTGTGCTGGTGGCTAGCCAAGCTCCCTGAAAACAAACTCCTGGATGGAAGACCGTGAGAGCAATGGCTGCTAGCGAAATCATTGGTGGCTCCAGAATCATATACAGAACTTCGTCGTTCGCCATCTCACTATCGAATCCACCATATAACTCTATAGCACGGAATGTGCATCGAACCATAATCATGATGGTAGCGAAAGCAAGTCCTATCGGAATTAGTTTCAACTTTGAATAGCAAAAAAGCAGAGCTGGTCGAGAACGCGGAGATCATACCGAATACAAAGCATTTGAAAAGCCGGGACCTATATATCACAGAATTGTTGGTGTTCCATTTATCTTGATTTTTGTATAGACTCCAGGCATAGTCGGAGCAAAGAATCACAAATCCCAACAGCGAAACGACTTGAAAGATCAAGCCAGCTATCATAACATCAGTGCCAGTGTCAACCTGTCAGTGTTAGCATTGAACATGAAAAGTTTTGGTGTGGAAGATCTTACATCTTCGGTAGTTTCTCCAACTGAAGCGAGTGCACCTCCAGCGCCTTGCAAGATCAAACTTATAAGATCAGAAGTACAGAATAGTATTGTGTACGTTCTCGCGTTTAGTCTCGAGAGGCCTGATCCAAATAGAATAACAATTCGAGAGAGACAAAGATATATGCCAGCGGATATAAAAGCCGGGGCGATAGTGAGAAAAATAAGGTATAGAATGAAGTTGTTTTTGATGAAGGGCGAGTCGTGTAGCATGATCCTGGTAACATATCCTACTACTTCGAGGGCGAGACCAAGAAACATCGCTAACGTGAATCCCCAAGTCTTATATTTGACACCTAGGAAGATCTGGATGGGTATTGCTAGCCCAAAAAGCCCAACAAATACTGCATTGCCCCAAACGCTTGGAAGATAGGTAAGATGCGCGAGAGAAAGGTCGCAGGTCTTGAGAGTACAAAGCTCATGATCTAACAATAGAGTTGTATTGCCGCCGTGGATTGTCGTAAGGTTTGCCATGACTGTGACAGATAGCACCAGTATGCAGGAGAGTTCAATGCTAAAAGAATCGACAGGATAAGGTATTATCGAAGGATGGGAAGTATAAGCTCTGCACAAGGTGAAGAAAGAAATCAAAAAATGAAATGCTGTTGATTCGATCAACTGGTTATGTAGTTGATTCTGCAAGTAGTGTATGCTTTATAGTTGCTTGATGTTTGTTGACTCTTACACGCGTCTTATCTTGAAGGCCGGGACCAGCATCCACACCTCCGACTCTTTTTATTAAGCTTAAATTGCGACGTATACACCGTAAACCTTAGCGCTACCAGAAGCAAGTCTTCCGCAGCTTCCGGCCTCGATACCACCAAGATAAACTTTTTTAATACGGTTCATTTAGAAACAAGCTTTTTTTTCAAACGTGACAAGTCCAGTGACTGGGGGCTGAGAGTGGATTGAAAATTGAGGCTTAGACATGATTATTGTTAGATAAAGTTAGTGACGTGGATGACGAACAACACAAGCCAAAAATCGGGTATTCGATTCATTTAGGAGCCGCTCCTTGAAGAAAGTGGCAGTGCTGTAGTAGAAGTTCTCATCTTTATTCTCTGCATCCATTTGCTTCGTTCCATTAAGCGAAACGGACACGGACACGGACGCGGACATCGTGGTGGAACCTTAAGTCAGTAGTGGCCTCTTGGCAACAAAAAGCTCGAAGAAATGTTTGTCTTGAGAACTATTGAGAGGAATGATTTCCGTATACTATCATCCAGGATAAATATAATTGTCTTTGCCAGGGTACTGGTATCTCATACCACTTTGTCATGTAGAGTTTCCAATCTTTCTTCGTAAGGTGTCAACTATTTATTGTAAAAGTAGGCGAAGGACATCCTCGATTCAGCATTAGATCCCACCTTTTATCTTGGCGGATCCATAAGGCTCAGGTGCTACCAGATCCTGTGAGTCAAAAAGACTTTGTAAAAGATGACCAGCTCAGATACTTTGCTGTGTCTATAAGGAAACTGTGCGTTCAAAAGCTGTTGACTCTGATGATAAGCTCTTAGATGTAGGTGTTTTTGTTCAGCACTTGGTAGACTAAGAATCAATCGCGCCGATTATGGCTCCAACTTCCTTTGTCAGGATTGTAGACGGCGCCACACTGTTGCGCGGTGATATCCAAGATTGGTACGTAATTCGTAATCACTAATCATCCCTTTCACCAATAATCATACTCTTGGTAAAAGGACAACAATATTTGAGACGTACACATTCGAACAGTTGGCGGCGATTAAAAATTACCGTCAACCTCGTGCGGCAATTAAATGCCATGATGAACTCTCGTTGGCTGCGTCAAAGCTCTGAAATCTCCTCGCGTCCTCAAGAAGTTGCTGCAGCTCTCACTCTCGGCTGCAGCTCTTTCGTCGATATCCAGGAGTCAACTTTTAGCTTGATGAAGAATCTGAGTAATTTCTTGATAATCTGAAGTGTCAGTTCTAGCTTCAGAAATAGTAAGGTCCTCCTAGTTGACTATCAATGAATCAACCAGAAATACATGAAATGAGACCTTTGAATGCTGCTATCGAGAGGTTTACTGATCTACATCATCTTCCCTCATATCTTTGATATGAGGGCATACTGAACATGATCGATTACGTTTTGTGACAATAGGTTTACAAAGTAACACAATTTCACATTGCAAACAAGCACACTAAACCAAACTTGCCTCGGGAGTGGTCGTAATGAAACTAGCGGCGCGAGCTTTTGGGTTCTATCGATGTAATCAACATAAAAGATTGATAGCTTGAAGATAACTGCAAGTGAGATTCCAAGGGATTAATATGTTTAAAGACCGAACGTCATGTCTTGTGATGTTAGTCAGCCTAAAAAACGGGGTTTGGGGGTTCCGTGGATTGGCAGTGATCAATAGGGCAGTGTCTCGATATAACTTGTCATGGACTGCGACACCATAATAAGAAAGGAATAATCAGTTTCAAATTGTGAGTTTTCTTACCATACGAGATACACCAATCTATTTACTCATAGCGAATACCAAATTTAAATTGCTATCAGCTCTTAATAGAATAATAGACAAAATATGCATATTTTCCAAAGAAAAAGGTTAGATGTGGGAACTCATTTTACATCTTATGTTACTACCTTTTGAAAAACCGGGGTCCATAAGTCTCGTGCAATAAGGTCTCGAAGATGCTGTAACCCTGGGGTCTTGCGGAAATACCAACACCATTCTCTAACAGATTGGTCTGTAATTTGTTGTGGGAGAATTGTCATATTGCAGAGTTGCTTTATGAATTCCTCCAAACCAGCCAGTTGGCTGCCTAGGAGAGGAGAGGTATTCCGTATATATTGGGACAAAGAGACGATCAAACAGACCTGCTTAGTCAAAAAGGGCCTCAACACCTTGCAATATCCTACTAACAAGATCTAGCTAGTTGGATATTTAGACGATCGGTGGTTTGAATTTATGTTGCTAATCTCCTATAACAAAGTGTTTAAGTACTCAAATATAACCTGAGTATAGTCGGCGTCTCGTCTTCCTTGTATCTTTCAAAATGGCATTGGTGCTTGTTAAATTAAGTATAACGGCGGGACCCAATATTGAGATTGCAAAACATTATACTTCAATGCTTTGGGACTGCTTCTAGGTAAACCCACAGAACACGCAATATTCGTAACATTCCGAACACAGAAGCATCGCTGTGCTTATCATGGCCGGTTCGCATTATAGCTGAATGAACTTCCTTTAACATGACTTACATAATGATCAAATTACTCGTCATTTAAATTGTTTTTCTGCAATAATCCTATTGTTGAATGGCATTAGGACAATGTAGGCAGCCACTATCGAGGTCCTTATGGATAATGCTATCTATGCAATATCAATTATGATTTATCACCTCTCTTTAAAGCTCAAAATTATAAACGCAAATTTCGTTTGCCTTACGTCCAAGGTGTAAATTGTCCAACATATTGTCTGAAGATATGCAAATAGAATGACGCGCGAACCGAAAGCTTTTAACACAGTGGCGATGAAATTGTAAGGCCTGACATGTAACTTGCACTTGCTTTATTGCTCATGTCTTCATATTGATTAGTTCCTCACGTCCGTAGCTTGTTATACAGACACGTTATCCATGGTATTGAGAATCCCTTCTGTGTTTCCCCATAGAAGTTCAATGTCAATAGGTGCGATTAAGCGAAAAGTGCACCATAAGGTTAAACTCCCTATATACCCGTATAATATGATCAGATCCAAAATCCAAGTAGTTTTACTTATAGAAACGAGGAATGCTAGCCAGTAAGCCATTTGTCTTTCACAATTCTTGAACTTGTTACACTTACACCACAAAAGTATAAATATGGCTAGTATAAGCTTCCACAGGTTCCTCTGTCCTTGGAGTCCAATGAATCATTCAATAACGGACAATTGCATTCAAGCAAATGTCAGGTATACCGAGTGCGAAATTGAAACTCATTTATGCTCAAAGCTGGCGGAGTAATAAATTTGAATTTCTTTATGTTTGGAATAGTGGATCATTCCTAGGATAAGGGCTCCACGTGGCTCCACCTATGTTCTGCATGTCGCATCCTTACTCCACGTGAATGCTCCAAAACATGAGAACAATGTTACAATCCCTGCTCGTGAAGGACAGACTCACAGTACTGCGTGCTCGCTCACGATGCCAATGTCAAGTGTGCTATAGTGACATCTTTGGTTGCGGCCATTATGTATGGGCATCCATAGCCAAAAACCCAAACAACAAGGAACTACAGACAAACGCCAACAGCGCGCTGAACCGAAAATATATCCAAAGAGCAAGAAATGTACTGCACGTGCAGTGTTAGACTTCACCAACAAAGAAGGCGGGTGGTAAAGCTCTAACTGGTTTTTCCTATGCGTAATTTTGGCCTACTTGAGCACTGACTTCTCAATATCAATAACCTTCGTAGAACGATTAGTCAACAAGGACGTAGATGATCTTAAATTCAAACCGCCTTTAGTTGATGTGAGAGATGTTTACCCCGACCAACACCTTCGTGCAATGATCAGTCCAAAGGTAAAGAGAAAACGCTTTCTTGCAGTCACACTACCATTTCAAGACTATCCTAGCAGATATCCATGATCTTATGTGATTGGAAGGTAATGCAAGTGACAATTACTTGACCCACGTGCGTCTTGCAAAATTTCTTAGTGAAGACTTTACACAATATTTACACTGTTCTCATTTCACAATTGAGCACATTGCTGGAACAGTCCAATGGAAAACGAAATAGCCTCTAAGCTTGCAGCCACGGACAGCCACTGATGCTCTTATTGTACATGCAGAAAGTATGACAGAGTACGGGATTTTGAAGGCTGCGCAGTTTGCCAGGCTGTTTGTACTTTGGGAGTTCTCATGGCTAGATGATTGCTACCAAGCCCATGTGCCTAGTTTTTGTCTCCAGTCAATCAATACGTATCATTGGGGATAAATTTGGAACTTGTAGCCGCGTGGTTGATTTAGTCCGAGATCAATGAGATCCCTAAAGGAGCGACTGTGATTCAATTATACTTTGTTTGCTTCAACTTGATCTAATGATCCCATTAGATGATATATGATGCCAGGTACCCAGGTACCTAAACAATATGAATCTTTCAACTTTGCCGAATCATGTAGCGCGCACTAGCATTTATTAAAGACAATAAAGTCAGGGATAGAGCCAACTAGCAGATCACTAATGAACAAGCTTGTTTGCTGCTGCTGCGTTTGGATTGGCCCTGATATGAGAAATGGAATATAATCAACAATAATAATAAACTTCGGCGCCTAGGATGTCTTCCACCCACGTGCGGGGTAAATATATGGAGCAAGTCCACAAATCAGTCCCTATTCCAGGGGAGACTCCGTAAGCGAGCCTCACTCTCTGCTCCCATTGGCGCGCTTGCACGGCATAGAAGGGGAAATATTGCTTATGGTCACGGACTGTACAGTGAAAAGTCAATTTCCCACGCTTTGCGTGCTCATCTCGTGCTTCGGAAAGTAATGCAGCGACCAGATCAAGATGAGACGGGATCCCACCGACCAGTAATTTCTTTCGATTCCCAGGTAAGGTAGCAGAGGGACCAGCTTCTTTTCACGAGCAAATATTTGATGGAGCAATCGTTGCTGTATCATGCAACTCCGATCATACGGAATACCGACTGGACTACTAAGGCTGCACTAAACCGTACAGGATTGACCATTAATTGACCAGTCGCTGGGGAGCCTGCGGTGTCTTTGACAAGCTACCTGTCGCTTAACCCCATGCATGCCTCGGTAGACTGCTTTACTCTAAACAACAGATATATATATTCCCCATATTCCCCATACAAATCCCCGTGTTTTTTCTCGACTGTCAGTCAAAGTGTTCTCCAACTCGCCTGTCTATCTGTTTCATCACCTTCACCTTCTGAAGACGCTGAAGTCTGCAACGATGATTGCTCCTAGAACCTACCAGGTAAGATCACAACACTTGCTACGCTATCGTATTTAAATTAAATCTTTCTATCAGTTTTTGGTTGGTGTCTTCGCTTCACTTGGATCTTTCAACTATGGGTATGATATATTTCGTGTGAAAACGTGAGCTGAGAGCATCGTACTAAGCTTTGAATAGTTACGACCTCGGTGTCATCGGTGGCAGTGTGGCCTCGGAGTCGTTCATAGCGTCATTTAGTCCAAATAAAAACCAAGTGTATGTGGAAACACACTATAAACTGGTCTTCACTAACATCATTCCAGTGGTGCGGTAGTGTCTCTTTACACTGGAGGTGGATTTTTTGGCGCGGCAGCTGCTGGTCCAATGGGTGACTGGCTTGGTCGCAGGCTTGCTATCATGGTCGGAGCTATCATATTCTGTCTTGGTGGTGCCTTACAGGCGGCAGGGCAAAATTTGTCCTTTTTTTATGCTGGTCGAGCGATTGGTGGCGTTGGTGTTGGTATCCTCGTCATGATTGTGCCCATGTATCAGGCCGAAATTGCCCATCCTTCCATTCGAGGTCGTGTTACCGGGCTGCAACAACTAATGCTCGGTATCGGTGCCGTCTTCGCAAGTGAGTTATACCCAGTCTTTGCCTTCCTTCTATTTCTGACTTTATCTAGCTTGGACTGTCTACGGGACTAACAAAAATTACACCACTAACGAACAATGGCGCATTCCTCTCGCACTGCAGATTATCCCAGCAGGGATTCTCGGTCTGATGATTTTGCTCTTCCCTGAGTCCCCTCGATGGCTCATCGATCATGGCAGAGAGCAGGAAGGACTGAAGACACTCGCGAGACTTCATGCCAATGGAAACGAAAGCGATCCCTGGGTTCAAGCCGAGTATTTACAAATCCAAACAGCGATCGCCAATGAGCACGAACTAGCGGCGAAAGGCTACCGCGACCTATTTACAGATCGATCCAGTTTCCGTCGACTTTTCTTGGTGGTCGCACTTCAGGCTTCTGTTCAGATGACCGGAGTGTCAGCCATCCAGTATTTCACTCCTGATATCTACAAAACGATCAATATCGGGACAACAGAGTCTTTAAAATACCAGGCGATCAGCAATGTTCTTTCCGTCGTTGCTTAACTTTGCACCGTTCTCTTTGTTGACAAAATTGGTCGTCGATGGCCACTGATCATCGGCAACGGCATCAATTGTCTTTGTTTCATTGTGGTGACTGCAACAATTGCAAGTTTCCCTAACAAGCCCGTGGCAACCCAAAATTCCCTGGGATGGCTCTTTATCGTGACCAATTGGATTTACCAAGTGTCTTTTTCCTTCACATGTGGCTCCTTGTCATGGATCATTCCTGCTGAGGTTTTCGATACCAAGACTCGTTCTAAAGGTATCTCCATCGGTGTCATGGTTTCTTTCGCTTTCAACACCATGATTGGACAAATAACAGCGCCAGCTATCGAGAATATCGGCTGGAGATATTTTCTTGTCTTCGTGGTGTGTAATTTCACCAATGCCATTTTCTTCTGGGCCTTCATGCCCGAGACTAAGCTGTTACCACTGGAGGAAATGAACACGCTCTTTTCTAGCACAAGCTGGTTTGTTCCAGGAACCACGCCAAGGAAGACAAGTGAACTGGACGCTAGAGTTGAGGAGGCTCGATTGGAGAAGGAAGGTATGACCGGGGAGCAGGTTGAGGCTCGCAATTAATACCATGAGAAGAGTGTTTAGTTTTTCAGGAGCTGTTGCCTAAGTAGATATTTAATTAAACTTGACGTTTGTACACTGCAATCTTTTCTCGAAAATAATGAATCATTCAACAGCTTGACTTCTTACAGAAATAGAAATCTGACAGTATAGAGGGTTCGGGATCATAAAACATCATCCAAATCACAACACTTTTAGCAGCAAAGTACAAGTATCAATGGAGGAGCTTCTTGAACGCGAGGTGGTGGAAATGAAGAGAACAAAGTTATACAGAGACGAAAACCTTCAGCCTGAGAAGAACCAGTTATTCTAAGATTTGAAACTGATTTTTATATGTCAGAGTATCTCTGCGTTCGTAATTTCAAGCCAAAATATCAGATTTTCTACTCACTATAAAAACCAACTTATCACGTGAACCAAAACTAATTGAATTTTTGGCGTTACAGCTTTTACGCCTGTACTTGATACTAGAGATGAATTAGATTTCTAACCTCGAACATGAATATTGACAGAAAGTATAAGAAAGTAGATATTTTCAATAAACTTTGCAACTTCATGTCAAATAACCGTCAAAATTCAGCTATTAGCTACAAACGCGCAAATCGAGAGAAAGTTCATGAGACATGACCAATGATTTTTAGAGATCGTGGTACGCAATAATAATCATTAGGTTTGAGCACAGCACCCATTTACATTACGAGTCATGTTAAGCATGATCTTGTCGTCCAAGATATCTATCTGACTTATGTTTATAAATACCCTTTGAATCCACCTGGAGTGTGCAAATAATAAGACGACACTAGCCTATTACATTATACAGTATACGTTCACATTCATTCTAACTTCTAACTGGATTTTTGAGTAACGGTATGGCCATAGTTCTTATTCCAATGTGTGTATTCAAGTGTTAAGGACCTGTACTCACGATGGGGGCAGAAGGAGAGGTTCCCGTGCTTAATTGTGTGATAAGGTTCTTGTATTCTGATAAGTCTAAGGAAGGAAGTTCTCCCTACGGGAGAGATCTAGGTATACTAGCTAATGGGGGTGTGTGCCTGAGGCCGCAATATCAAATCAGCTGAGTTCAAACTTTTTTTTCAAAAAAAAAAAGAAGTATAGATGACGTGATACTTCTCTGCGTAGCTTTGCTACTACGGAGGTATACAATCATTCAAGCTCAAGATTATCAAATTGCGCTTCATTCGGTATGGATGACGAGCCTGTCAGTTATGGTAGAGAATTGCAAGTCATACTGCCACGTCCAAAAAGATGTGGTTTTTTGTCTGTATTCATTCGCCTCCGATGGAGAGTCATCAAATGGAGCCAACACGGAAATCATATCTGAACTTTGCAGCTCGTGCAGACATGATCGATAGACCGCAGCCATGTCGAGGGAAAGGAGGCTTAATTTAGCAGAAAAAATCTTTCACACATATCTACACTTTCGTGGTCATCAAGATAGCGCTTTCTATTCATGTGCCTAGTTCAGCTTATTGCAAGAAATGGTGTTTTTCGTTTTATCAGCGTCCGAGTAGTCTGATTTTTGAACTACAAAATGTCTACTAGCGCGAAACCTTAACAATGTTCGAAAGTGTTTGGTGAGGCTCTTAGAGTTTCGCTTGCTAAAATGATATCTTGTAGCTCCAGCTTTGTATATTTTTGCGTCGTCAAGTCTCACCTTTCAAGCGAAAAGACGCTTAGAAGACGCGAATGGCTATCGGCTACTTTCCAGTTGCGGCTTCAGAAATGATGACAAACACAAAATGAATAGCTGGTGAGCAAGACGGGAAGCAAAATGTGATTAGTGTTGTTCAGGCTTTCGCGTGAATCTCTTGTTTACTTCAGACTTCAGATTGATTAAAACGGTTATCAAGTTGATCCGGATATACGAACGCTTTATGGTATTTGGAAGTTGAATAGATTCTGTTCATATATGTAGCTAGCCAGTTTAATTTAGACTATTGAGCTGTACAAAGCGAGTATTTGACCCTATCAATTCAACGTAACCTTGCTTATAGTTTTCGGTTTAATGCAAGGTGTAAAAACAATATATAATGCGAGTAAGAAGTTGGACTTGTACGTTCCTAGTTAATTTTATTTACTACTAGGTTGGCCACTAATCTTCTGAAAATATACATCCCTTACAACAGAATAAAACAGTAGCTGGGAAACCGGCGTTCAACTGAGTGCATAATTTGGTGGCTAGGATCATCAAATAGGATACTTAGTAAACCTGTACGATTGGTAGAATATCGATTATATCCGGAATCATATGACGATTTCAGGGGTATTAAAGGCTATATTTTCATAGTGTAATTTACTAGTCATCATTAACTAATATAATGATTCACCCTCTACTAATTATACCTAATCGAACTTTCCTGAATTTTAATAATGATAAAGCTATCCTTGAAATAAAAAAACATCACTTTTCTTACTTCCATAACAGGGTTAATGTCGCCAACTCGGCTCAACAGTTAAACAAATAAGCTATGTGATTAGTTTCCCAACTCTTCAAAGCATCTCCGATGAGGCTACACATGATGACTCGTTTTCCGCAGGTGGTTAGTTAACTTATGTTGTCATGTTAGAAAAATAATATGCAAAGGGATGTGGTGGGCTGATCCATAGGATGGGCCAAGTGTAGAGTTCAAGTTAACTGACTATTGAAAGCAGGTATTAGAAGCATGTCGCTATTCGTTTCGCAGTGACATTTATATAATTGTTCGGCATTGGGCTGCTATATTGTCACCGAATCAATTTAGAGTGGGTGAAACCTTACTGTATAAATCGAATCCCCCCTTCTCCACTGTCTTGCAAGAGTATTTTCGAAAAGATTCGTCTTTCTGTTTGACATAACACCTCAATTATCATCTAAGATATTCCGCAGCACGGATCAATAGGATACATTCAATTACTTCACGGGCATGTCTTAGATGCGATAGATATATATTACTATCTTGAGGAAAACAGGAGAAAGGGTATGACATGCACCGAAAACTTCAGACCTGGACCTTACTACTGAAACTATTGTTTTTGCAAAGGCTGGAATGAGGACAAAATTAGTTTTGATGACCGTAGACAGAAATGTACTGGGAGCCTTGTTCCTATTTTACCTCCCAGTATATTTTGGGGGGGAGATATCGAAAAAATGGAGTTCTCGCGGGAAACCATACCAGATGGGACCAAATTTGAGCGGGTAATTATTTATTTCCGGAATAGTCAATCTGAGTTATTGAGCAAAGAAGCATCTCTAGTTCGGGAGTATATTGAAGAGTCTTGATTAAATACAACGGATGGATTGAAGGTATTAATCATGACTTATAGGTCGACATATACTAATTGTATAGTAGGTAATGGTGGATGTACGGGACTCTGAATTTAAAGTCGTATTTTGAATACTGCACTTCCGCCTTGTCCTTTTTACCAGAAATAAATGCAATTAGCGGAGGAAATGATTTATTCTGGTCTGAAGTTCTTGGCTAAAAGATTATTCTTCGTGACGGCATGGGATAAAGAGAGGACAGTATGTTGGCTAGCTTGTCAACACGTACTCTTATATCTTTTTGGCAATAGAATGATTTTCAGTCCTCTTTAGGTTTGAAAAAGTGGTGTATTGAGCAATGACTTTCTCGCCCCATTCCGCTTCCTTCGCAACTTCCTCTTCCTCCCTATCCTCTGCTCCTAATCATCTTTGTCTGTTCTCTCCTTTTCATCCGCCAATCTGTGTCTTTCTCAAAGAATAATAGTAAAATAAAGAAGAATCCTCATGGTTCTCCAGATCCTTGACTAATTCGGCACAAAGTATAGAGTGAGTATCTTCTTCGAGTTACTTTATTGCAAATACTTTCCCATTATAATCATCGCTATCAGTGAGGTGTGAGGTTCTGTAGTTCCCCAGTCATAATATGCTACTGTGCTATCATATATGCTACTGTGCTATCATATTTCGACACACGGCTAGTATAATGTCTGCTTCTGGGCTTCCAGGCAGGTGTGAAACTCCCAATAATTCCATTGCTGCCATCAATTACGCGAAAAGACTCCATGTTCGCAGATGCCAACTCTTCTAAGTCTTATTTGGGTGGCTATATGACGCTTTGCCCGTAGCTGCGTATTTGTAGTCATGCGTGCAAAGGAGATCCGAATATCGAAGGTATCGTATCATTGTTCTATCGACTACCAGTTCAGCCATGTCGAGATTTACTGACACGGTCGTAGAATGGTCTTATATAAAGGATGTACTATTGCCAATCATCCATACTATAAGAGAGGAGGAAACCCATATGCTCAGATGTTTTAACGTTTTGACTCACCATGAATCTTAGATATAAGCAGTGACAGGCCCATCGATAATAAAAATAGCCCACCCTATATAATTAGTAAGGTATAAGGATAGTTACATGCCACTGAAGTCGACTATCAAATCTTTAATAGATATCTCTGAATATTAACAGCATGGCTAAAACACACAGACAATATTACTGCTGTTTGTAGACTAGACTTAATATTTTTAATTACTCCAATTAGAAGTTTGGAACATTATATGAAATCAATACCTTTTCCAAGTATCACAAAGCAATTAAGGTCCCTTGTTGATTATCCGCTCTATAAAACCTTCAGTTTATATGCAGAGGTGAAAAACGTATAATTTAGCTTAGAATCATGCGTTCATGCAAAATTCATTTCTGGAGCTTCAATATATTGTTGGCTACTGAGGCGTCATAATCGCTATAACCTCCTCACCGAGTTGGGCCCAGTCTTTCAAAATGTATCGCTAGTGAGCAATCTGATGTTGTGTTCCAGACTTCGACACGCTCGGTAGTTTATCCTACCCCTGCTTGGGGTACCTCAATAGTTATATGAGCACTCATTAACAGGTATCTTACCTTTCAGTAAGGTACTAAATTGAATCTTGGTTTTCTATTACTGGTTATGCGTACTATTAGATATAGTCTGGCTTTTTACAACAGGAGTTTGGCTTACATTTATCCGGAGCCAAGCATCAGAATCTCGCTTAATTTCAATACCTGCAAATGATTGGTCATTTCACGATAAATTACAACAACTTCCAACAAACTTAATTCACGCTAAGCGCTACTGATACTCCTTTCATTTGCGTCGTAAACTCTCAGCTCAAATTGACTGCCTAAATCAAATGTACTGCTGAGATCTAGCTGATCAGCAAGCTATCCCTACAAAAACGAATATGACACCTGCTCAGCACATCGCCATGCGTATTTCCTTAGTATTCAGTCTAATAGCGACTACATTCTATCTTTTGCGTTACCGGAAAAATGAAGTGAGCCAAGTTCTTTTCACACTCCAACATGAGCAACTCAACCAAAAGGAGGCTTTCGTAGAAAATGCCCTAAAATCTCCCATCGAGGGGCCGTTTAACAAGAGGGCGATCTATGACTTATGCGCCAATACGACATGGACCCCAGGGCTCGTTTTCAAGTGCGATCCACCTCAAGGTGGAGTTGGAAATGTTGAAAATGTCTTTTTGAACTGTGTACGGTATGCTATGGAGGCAGGTGGTATGATCTTACGCGACATATAAATCCACACAGGGTGCTAATAACATATTTGTAGGGGCTTTTATTGTTCCTCAAATCATGGCTCGTTCCCTTACAGATCTGTCCGACCTTCATACCCTCAAGCTTGTTGGCTTCGACTACCTCTTCGACCTCCCTCACTTCAAATCAAGCCTTACAGACGCTTGCCCTCAGATGAAGCTATACGATAGTGTCGATGAGCTTCGTGAATACCCTACGGCTGCGGAACCTATCATACTGAATCCTGGTGAGCTTGCTGCAGACCGTCTTTACGGCTTTGTGCTAGCTGATCCAGGCAAGTGGCGGGCGTCATTTGATAACTTTATCAAATCAAAGACCCCAAATGGAATTTCTTCTACGACTCCTGTTATTGTACAGATTCAGGCTCTTCTCCAGTTTCCTCGCTCGTACGACACTCCTGAGTTCGTTCATAACTTTGGTCGAATCTTTCGATTTCGGGAAAATGCACGCACTCTCGCCGCCAGTGTTTTGTTCGATCTAAGTGCAAAACTACAGCCCCATCAGAGAGGCACATCTGTAAGCGGCCTCTATAATTTCTTTGGTGCACACCTCCGTGTCGCTTCCGATGCAGCGAAAATGAACTGGCCAGGTTATGACAAACAGGCAGGGAGGTATCTAGAGCAGGCAATCAAACACAATCTGTCCATTATCTACGTAGCAACAGGCTCTGTGTCAGACATGGAGCAGTTCCGGCTGGACGCTGCGAAGAACCATTGCGACGTAGTCACGAAAGCAGATTTACTCAGTGGTGATGATCTAGTGGCATTGAACCAATTGAATTGGGATCAGCACGCGCTTGTGGATTTGGAAGTACTACTGAAGAGCAGCCAATTCGGTGGAATAGAGCAAAGCAGCTTCGCTTGGAAAATAGCAGCTAGAAGGCATCTTCTGAGCAAGAATGTTAATTTCAGATCAGGGACTATGGGCTTCGAGGATGAATTTAGTGTTGTGTACGGAGAACCAAAGTGGCCGGTTTTTCCACTTGCTATGTGGCCCTAGGTCAATATTTCTGGTTACAGAATAGCGTTGCTAATCTGGAGATGCATCACTTCTAAATTTTGATCAAGTTCACGTCAAAAGTTGCCAAGCAAAGGAAAGCTATACTGCTCTAAAAGGTTTCTGGGAACAGAGAAGAGGAGGTTTAGAAGCAGTGTATTGTGAGTAGTGAAAAGGGTGTTCAAAATCTCTTTTGGCATATGAGAGAAGCGGGATGTTAGGGTCAAACCAAATAACCTCTAACCTCTTCTTCACGACCAACCAGCATTTCTTTTGGATTAATTCAACACTGGGAAGGAGTTAAAGTGAAGCCTTATAAAGACGACGATTCAAAGATTTCGAATAAATTGTGCAAGCAATATTCGCACATATTTGAAACTGGTAAAAGATTGAATCTCCACAGGCTTAACTAGTTCTGAAGCTTGCCACGTCCCTAAATAGGAATGCTGAAAGAGACAGATTATCTTGAAGAGGATGCGGCTAGACTTAAATCAGTATCAAAGTCACAAGCTCATTCAATCTGACTTGATGTAACTCACAGAATCAGATTAACAAGATAAACGCGCTAGATCAACCCTTTTGTAAATCCCGTATATTGAGTAAGTAATTTCTCTACATATTTAGTCTTATAGCTGGTAGACCCTCGACCATCTGTTCTCTGAGTTTCTAGGGTGTCTGTTTCTATAGTATAAATTGAGTATGCCGCACTTTTTGGAGTAGGTGGTTCCGTGACTATTGATGTCGGTTCGCCATACGCATGAATATTGGAGTGAGATGACTTTGAACACGGGGAACCACATGCTCGTAGTAGCGTAGTACTTGCTATTTTCAGTGGGATCGTCTTGTTGTATTAACTACGTACGAAGGGAGTGTTTTGACTCAATGGCGGGTCATGTGACTGTTTCACATGACACCATTTGAATATACCAACAGACAAACAGGGACCAAATTTTAAGCTCTAAAAAGCGGCAGCTATTCAATAACTAGCTACTAGACACTAAATCTACATGAAAACTCCCAGTGAAGGGGTAGTTACCATCCGCGTAAAGTCTTTGAGTCAATCATGCCATTGAAGATGCTGGGCGGTTTCCACAGCATCGAATCCTTGTGTGAGGTTATAATAACATTCCAGTTTTTAGACCTTGGTAAACCGTTGCACGAAAAATATTCTAGAAGGATTTTCACTGTACAAGCATCTATCAGTGTTGTCATAAAAAGATGAACGACTGAGATAGCTAGCATGTTCTATGAAGTAGTTCTTATCTTAACTAGAATACCTCTTTTCCACCCAGCCTAACTCTGAGTCATGACATTACTACCCACCAATCTTTACAATTCTAATTTGAAATCAATTTTCTTTTTGGGTTTTAAGCATCATTTATAGCAGCTACTCTGGGATATATTAAATAAATCATGGCATTTTGGCCCCAGAGTTGCAAAGCCTTGTCTCTTGCTAAAAACGATTCATGAGAAGGAATTCTTTTGCTCTCTTGTTTTTTTCTTGTAGGTGTATAGAAAGCCTCCAGGTGCCGATATTATCTAGTAGTGGCCAGTTTCTGTTACCAACAGAATGGTGCAAAGTTTTGGCAATTTCTACCTGCAACTACTCCCTCATATGCCACAAAAAGCTTTGTCTATATTTTCAGATCTTGCACATGTACCAAGAGGCATAGAAATATTTTCACATTTTGAATATTTCCCAAGATGGAATCCAGCATCAATAAACCTGGTTATAGCTCAATTTCATAAGCTCATATTAAAATTAAAATTAGGCAAAAACATCTCGTATGTCAAGTTCTAGATTTAACGTGTTTTAAAGCCTGAGTTATAACTGTCGGTTCAAACCATACGCATAATTATTGGGGTTGATCACTTCGAATACAGGGCACCATACGCTCGTATTAGTATAGTGCTTGTTATATTTCAGTGGAATCAAGTATATTATATTGAATATATACAAAAAGGTGTTTATATACTCAAATAATATTACATAGTTATATAACTAGATTACATAACTAGTATACACCAATACTGGAGCTACTCTAAAAGTAGTCAAAAGCTCTAAATATAGTAGTTCTTGATTCCTATGCCGGAATAACTATTCTCCGAATAGTATTAAAAATACACTCCTCCAAATACTCAATTCTCAATTCTTAATTCTTAACTCTTTATATTCGATAACTGCAAATATACTTATAGAGAATTGTATTTAACTAAAAGATAGAGCTGCATTTTGTATATCTGAATAATTGACAGTCTGGTAGATGTCTAAAGAAAGCTTAGCCTGAAGAAAACTCTATAGAGCAGTATATATAGATTTGTAGTTAGAATTTCTTATAAAAGCTAAATTAGCAAAAAGATTGTAGCTTCTGAAAAGACTGGCCAAAAGAAAAAGATTCTAGAGCTTTGATCCTTTTGTATAAACTAATTAGTTGACTCTCAAAATAGATTTCAAGACCTTTAAGCTCTTCTTAATATTGTTGTTTTAATTCTCAGATCTTTTTTTGCAGATCTATAATTGAGAATTGTGCTATAGCATCTAGAGAAGAAAGGGGATTATTGTATATAGATTTCGACACAGGAGGCTTTCGAACTTGTACAGTTGGCAGAAGAAAAGGTTTCTAACAGACTCAAAAAAAGGCTTAAAGTTCGAAAGTTGTCTAAATATACTGCTGAATATAGAATGCTTAAATAAGCTGGTTTGCAGTATCTTTAGCTGGCTGAAAGACTTTGAAATGCTATAAAGCTGAATTGCCGATACTCAATTAAAAGATTTGCTAATAATAGAATTGCTGCTAGATATTAGAATTGCATTTATAGAGATAACCTTGTTAATCAATAAAATAAACTTCTATTGATCAATATCGGTTCAAACCATATATATAGTTATTGGAATTGATCACTTTAAATACAGAACACTATATACTTGTATTAACATAATGCTTATTATATTTCAGTGAGATCAAGTATATTATATTGACTATATACAAAAGAGTGTTTATATACCCAAATGGTATCACGTAGTCATATGACTAGGTCACATGACTAGTATACACCAACAATAACTTTCAATGTCGGAGAGCTCATAAAAGGGCTTTCATATCCACTTACATAACCCAAGTACTTTTCTACAGCAACTAAAGCGGATTATTGGTAGGGCTTATTTTCATATTGACTGGCCTCTAGTGGCATATAGGTTTGTTCCATGTAAAGGAAGCATCTTTCAACTAAAACATATACTAAGAGCTCTCCCGCCTTAGTCAAAGTGCTATACTCAATTTTGTGATTGTGGGTTTTTGATAGCTATAAGGAGCCCCTAGAATCCTACATAGTACGTCCAGTCTAAAAGTATTTTGATACCTGTTTACAAGTAGCACTGCCTCTGAGCTTAGTTAATTCAATAAATAAGTTTTGATAGAAAACATTTTGAAGACGACAGTATTACGTTTCACCAAAAGAACATATGAATATTGCCATTACATTGCTTTTCTGTGGAAGCATCTTTAACAAAGATGCTATTTGAAATTTATTAATTTTGTTCAGACCTGTCAAGGATCTATAGTAACAATGAGAAGATGGTACATCAAAGTAATGAGTAAAGGGCCCTGTGTTCAGACTGATCTTCGGAAGAAGGATCTGTTTGATGCTTAGATGTCTAAGAATATAGGAATGGTGGTGGACGCTCAGAGCGTAAAATATGAGGCTAATGCTTAGTCATTGATGTCTCAAGTGATATAGATGTCAGACGGTTATCATTGGACCTGATACGACACAAAGTTGATACTTTGTCATAGGGTCAGTTGAAATGTTTTCATAGGCCTTGCAAGTAGAATTGTAAATAGAGCTTGGAGAATCTAAATTGTAATTAGCAACACTAACTCAGTGAATTCTCCAAGTACTGGCGCAGAAAATCAGTTGTCATAGTTTAGAAAATATCTTTATCAAATTAGACAATGAACATTGAAAAATACGTTTGGATTGGTTCACTCCATCTTCCGCATAGGAAGGTAACTTATTATGGAGAACCCTGTGCCATTTCTACTCTAAGCCACGTACCATAAATGTTAAAATTTCACTATAACTGGAGTAGTTGACTGACAAATGAGTTCTTGGACAATTTCGTCATACTAGACATGATTTAATTTGATTTGATTTATACACCAAACCAAGCATAGGGCTTGTCCGCTGACTAACCTAATATAGTGGATCTCTATCTACAAAGTTCTCTTCGAGTCACATACCTCGTCCTCGAAGTTTGAACACATGTGCCTCTTGATGATGTATATCCCCCTAGTACCCTGTATCATAGTAATAGACACCAGAAGTTATGAGACAAGACTATCACGTGATGCTTCAATTGAGCAATGTTTTTAATGTAAAATATTCCAATTCTTCTGTTCACTATAAGAGAAACATTTAAAAGGACTGACTTTTAGCCTTGTTATCATAATACTTCAAATTTTCATAAGAGATATTAAGTTGAGCAAAATTCCGTTTGTAAAGTAGGTGTCAGGATCTGTCATGTGATCACGATGGAGGGGTTGAGATTACATAACTCATACTGTAATCGTATGAAATTTCACCCCTCTAGACAGGCGTGGCTCATACGATACGGCTACAAGGAGATAACGGCTTGTATATAGATATGGAGAGCTTTCTTAAATAAAGGATCAGAGATTAGTCTTTGTCAATTGCAGCTAATACACGTATTGCTACTGAATCGTGTCACTCTATAACTGAATCCTCACCGTAGGGTATGCAGTGACGAAGCTCGCTCCACTTTCGTAATTACTATGGACTTTTCCCCCATCTTCGACGTGCGGGGGATGGGGGGGTAGGCGGGGTAGTACGTATCACTTGACTTTTAGAAGTATAGCTTGTATGGTTTATCATGTATTACGTATTATCAACCTTGTAGCGTGTACCTACATAAATAAGAGCAGCAATTCGAGATCTGGAATAATTTTGACAATACTGCTGTTGGCTTAGCATTCATTCATTCATGATTGATCTGAATTATATGTTCGTATGAGATCGAGAGCTCCAGTCAATAACCTGCTTACCATATCTGAAAGAACTAATAGTGCACCATGACATCTAAATGCTACACAAGAAATGCCGAGGCTATACTAGACGGTAGTTGTGCTTTTTAGTGTTGCTGTTCAAAACGGCCCTTTTCTCGGATAACAAAAATTTAGTGCTTTTCCCATGCTTGATCTACGAAGTATGTATACTAAAGTATAACTCTGACATAACAAAATTCCGGTTTCTGGTGTCGTGGGTCTCTCGAATATAGTGTTTAGGCACATTAAATACCAAGTATTCCCTCTGAACGTCTTATATAATGATCACTATCATTCTCGCTCGTTCTTTTCCTCAATTTTATGATTAGATTGATAATCATGCAGCTTTATCACTACTATGCGTTTATTGCAGTCCTTCTTTCCCATACCACTGCTCAGCAGGTGTACGTCTCGGTCGATGGTTCAGCTCCACGAGAGACTTGCGAGTCATGCAGCTATACAACGACGCCAAGCTACTATCATACCCCTTTTTCTTTTACGCAGACTGAGACATACCGTACTGCAACGTCGAGACCAGCTCCAACAACGACTTACACGTATGCCCCTTCATATTCAGCGTTGAGTACTTTGGTTCCTGGTCTCTCAACGACATCATGGGGCAGCTGGAATCCAAATGCCACAGTTCAGCCCACCGATGCAGCAAATCCGTATGGCAACGCAGCCTGGACGTCACTTTGGGTGGCAGCCAATCTCACCAATTTCAGCGGGATTGCCCTTTATAGCACAACCGTAAGCCCAACGCCGGTTCCAACGATGGAATTGATTCTCCCCCCAGCGGATTATTTTGGCCCGACTGATTGTTATAACTTCCCTGAAGATTTTGTATTTGGTGTAGCGGGTTCGGCGTCCCAAATCGAAGGAGCTGTATTTGAGGAGGGTAAGTCACCGAGTTTAATGGAAGTTTTAGCCGGTCAAGCCGATGATCGAGCCAATGATCAAGTCACAAATGAGAACTACTATCTATATAAGCAAGACATTGAGAGACTTGCTTCCCTGGGGGTGAAACACTACAGCTTTTCTATCGCTTGGACTAGAATATTACCATTTGCGCTACCAGGAACTCCTCTCAACCAAGCTGGATTAGCCCACTACGATGACTTGATAAACTATGTTCTGGAGAAAGGAATGATTCCAATTGTTACACTGTTTCACTTTGATACACCGTTCCGATTCTTTGGCGATGGCAATACTCCTACTGATAAGGCAAAGATTGGCTATGTAAATGGAGGGTATCAAAACGACACGTTTGAAGAATCCTTTGTTAATTATGGAAAGATTGTGTTGATGCATTATGCGGACAGAGTGCCAATCTGGTTTAGGTAGAGATTATTTCCACTACTAAACTGCATTGCCAGGCTAATTTCCCTAGTTTTAATGAACCGTTACTTTACTGTGACAACGGGAAAAGCGTTGATCATGTCATTAAAGCACACGCACGTTTGTACCATTTCTACCACGAAGATTTAGGAGGTACTGGGAAATTTGGCATCAAGTTTAATGACAATTTCGGAGTTCCAAAGAACCCCCAAAATGCATCACATGTGGATGCAGCCAACCACTTCAACGATTTCCAGGTACTTATTTATCATTCTAGTGGAGGATTTCGAGGGCTTGAATAATGTTTCTAACCTCCCATCTAGCTCGCCACATTCGCGAATCCAATTTTCTTAGGACTTGACTACCCCGAAGCCTTCAAAATGACTATACCAGACTACGTCCCCCTAACAGCTGCAGATCTTTCATATATAAATCATACCTCTGACTTTCTCGGAATTGATCCCTACACCGCAACTGTAGTCTCACCTCCAAAGTCTGGAATTGGGGCTTGTGTATCTAATTCCTCGTCACCTTATTTCCCATATTGCGTCGTACAAGAAACAACCAACATCTTTGGTTGGAATATTGGCTACCGCTCCCAGTCATATGTCTATATCACACCTACCTATCTCCGCACTTACCTCTCTTATCTCTACAACACATTCCGCTCTCCGGTGCTGGTCTCTGAGTTCGGATTCCCAGTGTTCGGCGAGTCAACTAAAGCTATGGAGGATCAACTTTTCGATAGCCCCCGTAGCCAATACTATCTCAGTTTCATGAGCGAGATTCTGAAAAGTATTCACGAGGATGGGGTGCATGTAATGGGTGCGCTGGCTTGGAGCTTTGCGGATAACTGGGAATTTGGGGACTACAGCGCGCAGTTCGGGTTGCAGTATGTAAATCGAACAAGTCAGGAAAGAAGATACAAGAAGAGCTTTTTTGATCTGGTGGATTTTGTTGCTGCTAGGATGACCAACCTGTAAGGTATTACTATTGGTAACGTAAACGTTTCATGAAGCCGGTTCTTGTGGTGTTTGACGCGGCTGCAGCCTGTCCAATAACACTGTCGCATCAGGCAACGGTATTCCTGAGAGTAGAGACTCATTCTCATGGACATGAAGTTGATAATCCGTGATTGTAGTCTAGGTGGCTTAACTAGATTGACTACTAAACTGCGGTTGCTGTTACATGATTGTAATATATGCAATTACTTTTGTATCTAGAATAGCTCAATATAATTCCTAGTTTCTTCATAAGTGTCAAGGAACTGTACTCACGATGCGGGCAAAGGGAGAGGTTTCTCAGCGTGTGAAACGGGTATAAAGGTTCTTGAATTGTGATAAGTGTAGGGAAGGAAGCTCTCCGTAGGGAGAAATTCTAGGTATAGCTAACTACGGGGGATGCGGGTGCCTGAGACCACAACAATAAGGCTAGCGTAAGAGATATATGGATAACTTCAAGATAACGAGCACGATTGCAGATGAGGGTCATGAGACTGGTACCTTGATTGGGAAGAGAAATACAGAAATCTAGAAGCTAAGGAGGTCATAGAGTCTAGTAGGCAAAAAACATGTTGCGATCCTAAACATGTTAGCCTAAGCGAGGGTAATATTCACTAGTATTATAGTGAGATTAATATATAAACTAGTATAAACTTATAAGGATTGATTATTAGACTAGTTAAAGATATTATTAAAGTTTTAAAGCTAGTTTACTAGTAAATATCAAATTACCTAAAAGGGTAAGTGTCTATATCATGTGACTTCTAGAAAGAGTAAATGTCTACATTATGTAACTTAGACTTATTATATTTAGATATTTATATTTAGGGTTAGGGTTAGGGTTAGGGTTAAAGATAATGGGGTGAACACGTGAAGAGGTTGATATGTGAGTGACTGATGAGAAGCAAGAATCCTAG
>Ga0247810_10000427_pt1 | contig 46868 bp, 46 predicted proteins | sample UWRJL119311C1_FD_179918 | JGI IMG/M metagenome (GOLD analysis project Ga0247810, IMG submission 179918) | Plant litter microbial communities from Arlington Agricultural Research Station in Wisconsin, United States - UWRJ-L119-311C-1 | ecosystem: Environmental > Terrestrial > Plant litter >...
CAATTCAATTCAGTAAGCCTCTCGACATTTCTCGCTACTCTGTATCTTCCTTGTGTCCAGTACGTGATTATCAACCACAAGTAGATAGTAAACCTGCAACGGGCTCAGAGTTTAAAAAGCGCTCTATCCCAACAACTTACATCAACGAATGTATGACTTCATTCATGAAGCCATGAGAACTCAGGCGAGATAAGTACGAAAGAACAAGATATCCACAAATGTCAAAGGTGAGATCAAAATCTATAACGTGACATTCCTTTAAGCTGATATCTTAAAACAATGAAGGAAAGGAGACTGAGACATCTTCAGTCTTTCCCCCCCCTTCTATCAAATACACAACAAACGCTGTGCAGCTAGTGTCTATACTGTATCACGAGCGTCTATTGGGGAGCAACTCATTATCTAGTAGAAGCTGACGTCGAAATGCTGGCGAACTAATCAACGTCTACAATATATATGTAAAGCAGGAAGGAGTAATGAACTGATGACTGATAGTAGACAAACCCGAGGAAGTCTTCGGAGACTACAAATATAGGCGATGTTTAAACACATAAAACGATTGAAAACACTCACCAAGGACCACCACTTGGAATTACTACTTCCCCCCCCCCCTTTTTTTCTTAGAAAAATTATCCATTCGTGCTATTATAACCCCTAGTAGATCTCCCATATACAATTCCAGTTTCCATAGCTTATAACATCAAAGAAAAAAAAGAGAAGCCTCATGTAAAGTAAGTCCGAGAACCCGCAAAGCAGAATTTTTGATAGCCGCAAAGCCAAATAGTCAATGTCAGCATTCCCCCCATCCTTTTTAACAAGGACTGGCTTGCGTGAAAGCAAAAGCAAGTGCAAACAAAGTTCTCCTTTTTGTATTTCCATAGTACAACCTGTGTGTGTTCCCAAATTTGTGCAAGCCAAATGTCTATCTAATTTGTGTGAAGGAAGGAATACGTTCTCCCGGTTTCCAGAAATCCCATGCGGCAAATCAAAAAGCAATAGTTCTCTCATGAAGTTCGTGAATATTGGTGGTGGATGATGTAATGGGGAAAAAAGAGTGATGTTCGCCATATCCGATGCCCCAGTATCCGTTGCGATGTAAAAATGAAAGCAGAAGTATAAAAGCGATTCGGGCTAAAGAGAAGTCTGATGTGACAGGGATCAGGTCTGTCTTTTGAGTTGATGTAGATCGATTTGAGCTGACTTGAAACTTTTGAGCCGTCAATCGGTGTCTTGAGCACAATTTTTGATGAGTAAATTGAAGATTGTTGAGTTTAACTCTCGATGACAAGTCGAGAGCAACATAGGAAAGCTATATTCCGATTTAAATCATCCGCAGACATCGAAAAATCAACCAGGGTTTTTCGATTTGCAAATAATGGTAGAAGTAATGCCACAAGGACATCAGAGCTGGTTTGCGAAAATGAAGAGCGTATTCTATAATAGTCTAACTTGGCCGGCAAGATCTAGCGGGAGTTCATTGAAAGGCTTTGAAAGCCGCCGATCCAGTTTTCATTAGGTGTTCCAAGCCCAGGTGATTGTCTGTAATCACCTCCATCAAGGTTTGGAGTGGAGGCATGAGGAGATGGAAAGCGGGCGCCATGTCCTCCAGAGTAGTCGGTTGGAGTAGGAAAGCCACTTCCGTAAGTAGTGTCAATCATGGGTCCATATGCACTTGGAGACACTCCCACATTTCGTGGCGCTGCGCCGAACGGGGAATAGCCATAGGTATAGCCTGATGGTTGGAATGGAGCAGGTGGCATTGCTCCTCGATCTACCACGGGAGAGAAGGACTGGGTAAATGTACCAGGATAGCCACGGCCAGCCTGTGCAGCAGCAAATGGAGCTTGTTCGGGTGGTGGGCGTCTTTCAGCTTGAGTATTTCGACTAGCCGCTGCTACCACCGCCCCTGGACCAATACCAGAAGGAGCTTGGAGACCCAGGGAAGGACTTGCAAATGACGCAGGGTTAATGGCGCTCATCCAGATTCTAGTCTTGTAAACTTTGAATAGATCCGTTACCAAAGAGTTGAAGTTGATATAAGCGTCAGCAAAGTAATAGAAGGTGAGTTTCTTCCAATCCCTTAGAGCGAATATTAGCGGAATCTTCAAGCTTAATCCGAGGGTGACTTACATTTGGAACTCAGCATCGAGAATTTCCATGTGCAGGCCATGTTCTTTAACCTTCTGCATGCAGACACGCTTAGCCTTGGCTTCGTTGCCTTCCTTATCACGTAGGGCCTGCACTTCATGAGTTTGAGCGAGGCGCTTGATAATTTTAGGCTTGATCTCGCCAGGGTTGGGTTCTTGCATGCCGTGTTGGCTAGGAGGACCCATTCCACCGACAGCACTGCCTTGCAGACCGTTCGAAGCTGCCATTAGTCCAGCACCAGTACCATCTGCGGTACCGACAGCACCTTGTGAGTACATCATGAGCCACTTGTAATGCTCTTCGGCGTAGTGTTCCTTGAGCTCTTTCGCTGAAGCCCAATCAACATTAGCCATAGACACTGTGCCAAGATCCGTTCCGCGATCTGCCTCAACGATAACAAGATCTCCTGGTTTAACCGATAGACCAGTTCCTTCCTGTACGTAGAAAACATCTGCACGGGAACACTTAAATGATACGATATATAAGAGTTGATTCGGGCGTGGTTGAGGTACACCATACATGCTTCGATGTGGTGACGTGGATCGACCACCATACTGGCCGAGGCCATATGATGCATACCCTGAAGGCATCAATGGAGATCCATAGCTCTCGGGAAGTCGGGGCTGAGGGGGATTGCCGAAGTATGATGCTGCTGAAAATTGATTTGGTAAATAAGATGATGAACTTGATTCCCCTGATCTTTGTACATTCTGCTGACTAAAAAGAGATAATCGACGAGGAGTATTAGAAATCTGGGCATGCTCACCATGATCATTGAGAGAATAACCAGTTCCGTCTTGATATCTATTCTGATAGTCACCCTGGGCCATGCTTTCTTGCAAGGCTTCACGAGCCGAAAGAGGTTCCCCTGCAGAGCTGATCGAACCTTGGCGTGTGGGGATAGGAACGTCGGCGAAAGAATGACGTCTGCTTTGCGATATATCTGTCAACCTTTCCAGACCGTTCGAGCTCTGCCAATATGCCTTCTTTACGTTCTCCAACTTCCGATTCTCCAACGACATATACGGAGACATCCTGGTTTGTCCTAGTCCATATTCACTCATTCTGCGACCTTGAATACCTCTTGCAGTGATATCTTGAAGCTCGCTGATTTCGTCAAGTTCATCTACGGCGTACTCAGACTCTTCTGGAACGGTATCTTGTAGTCCATAACCGGTATTCGAAGAAAAAACATTCGAAGTTGCGGAGCGAGGACGGATACGTGAGTTTTGATATTGTTGTTGCTGGCGCAAAATAGCATTCTCTCGCGCGAGTTGCTCAATGGTTCTTGCTTCTGCCGACTGAGACATAATACCGTGACCTGAGCTGTTTGTACTCTCATCGTCGTCATCCTCAACCTCTTTGACCTTGCCTAGACCGCCCTCACTCGACATTTCGCTCAGCATGCTTGGTCGAGATGGTCGATGTTGCAGACCGGAGTGTGGGTGGGGCCTACCACGACCGCTATATGGGGTATTGCCATTGGCAGGCACTGAACCATTCGTCTCCGTGTCAAGCTGTCCAACTGAGTACGATTGAGACCGGTATGTCTTAGGGGTGGGATGAAGTGGGATTGCAAAGGGAATAGTGGAATTGGCTGAGAGATCTCGATGATGATTATTTCCTTCATTACCGAAATACCCGTTGCCTGCTGAACCAGATGGGTGCATGGATTTAGGCGATGGAAGCACTTCTGTAAGCCGAGAAGGGGGTTCCTTGCGCTCATTGTTCCAAATGCCATTTCCCCAGGGAAAAGCACTAGAGCCACCACGACCACCGCCAGTTCCATTTTGATTGTGAACGCCAGCCCAGTTACCAGATTCTACTGATGGCGTGCTGGGATGTGACGTGGTAGGTGACATCGAATTGCTGGCTAGGGAGTTCTTACGTGGTTGGATAGCAGTTGGCGTCGTGTCATTCAACCAAGAAGCTCTACGTGTGGGTTTTTGGTGAGTGATAGGAGGCTGTTGGTGGTCTTGTCGGTCCGCCTCGTCATCCGAACTTGCAAGAGCCTCCGAATCTGGAGTTGATCGTCGGCCAGAGAACTTGTCAAGTAGGAGGGAATGATTACTAGATGACATAGATGATGCATTTGATGGGGCAGGTTTTCCAGTATTCGATGCCATCTTGATACCGTTGGATGTCATTTTAGTAGGATGGAGTAGTTTATTTAGTTGGAACAAATATGAACCTAGGTCTACCAAATTAGATGCTATGAGCAAGAGCACAGAATAGCGTTCCCTCAAGTCGGTTCTAGAAGAGTGTAGGGGCTAAAATTGTATAGTTAGTAGATATAGCGATCTCTTTAACCTGTAAGTGCCGAGGAACGAGAAGCGAAATGATTTAAAGGCGAGTAGAACAAGTGAATGACGAACGCAATCCACCTATTCGCCATACTACGATGTGAGCATTTGCCTAGGCAAGTGTCGCATAATAGATGCTGTAGCAGTGAGAGTACAGCAGAATTTGATTGATTCGGTTTGAGTAGGATGGAGCAGAAAATAAAAAGAAGTAGGCACATATACGTACAAGAAGCTGGGTGATTGATATACGGATGAAGTTGAACCAAGTGATCAAAGTGACTCTGAGGTAGTGTCTAATGTCTGATTAGAGCTGGTTCTTAGTTGTAGCACCAACAACATGCTGAATATAAGCCTTGAAGTCATGTGGTACACACCAACACTGTGGAATACCTGAAGTATATGAGAAATCAGAGATAGGCTTACCTAAAGGTAGAATAAAATTCTCTTCGCTGCCAGGCTCAAAGAATTGCCCTCTTGGGTAACGAGCTTTTGAAAGTTCCGAATGTGGTCCAATCTACGGCGATTCGAGGGGAGATACCGGAATACAGTGACGGTGCGAGCCTAAGCGTTAGATGTTGTATATAGTAACTCGGCTGTAAATTGGCAGAGAAGAGATTCAGGTGTTAATCTGTAGAGTGTTGTTCGGCAGCGGAAGTGATAGCATATAGCTGTATTTAGAAGCTAATGCAAAACGAGCTCTAGGGTATCTAAGAGCAAGAGGGCGAAAGGTTAGTTGTCACAGCTTCCAAGTGCTTCAAAGCGAAACTGCTGGAAGTCTGAAAATGAGACTGGCAATGCAGATGACGAAACGAAATATTGTGGACTAGGTTCTCTCAGGCTGCCGGTATAAAATGTCCTTCTAAAGCCATATCAATGTTTGTTACTATGAAAAGTCTGGAACTCGGTATCTGGTGTCAAGGAGCCGATCCAGAAGTATAAGCGAAGACGGAATTCGCTTACTGCCTATTCACTCCTCAGGAAGAGCGAAAGGCTGGGCTCGAGTTTTATTGTAGGATACCTTCATCAATAGTCTTGCAAAAATTATGAGATAGATTTTCGGAAAGCTCACGTGCTCGCCGGTATCTCTGAGATGTCGAAGATCGAATGATCCATCATCCGGTTTGATTCAACGTGTGATTTTAGTGAGGAACCACCTAACTATAGGGATTTCATACTCTGAGTTGGCTAATCTTCTCAACTGCCGCGTGTAATTGCCATTTGGGTGGGTTCGAACACTTGTTTCTGACCACCTGCAGCGCAACAAGCGCTACGTTCCACCTCTGATCCCCAAAAATCCATCCTTTCAAGGAATCAAGTATAATTTCTGGCTAGGAAAAACCCTTTTTACAATCCATGACTTCAATGGAGATTGTATGTTTCTGAAAAAACAGAGAGCCTCATGTGCAAAGCTGACAGCAAATGGTGTGACTTACCACAGCAAGTATTATTAAAAGCGAATGACTTTCGTAGATGAATTAGAATATGATAGCTATAATGCACAGATGTTAGCCTTGCTATCAACGGAATCTCGGAATCGTCCATGCAGACATTCAACAACCAACTCACCTGGAACAAATAAGCGCGATTGGCGGCCGTATTAAATCGTCAAAAATAGCTCCTCTATATTCTCGTTTTGTGTCTCTGCTTCGCTCGTCGCTCAGATTATGTTTTTGATCCCGGATCCAAAGCCGTCTAAATTGATCCTGCAGCTCCTCCCCAATGGTAAAGAACGAGATAATGGTAGGGTGTTCCGCATGTATTGTATTGTTGAAGCCTGTGTGTATCTATGGGCGAAGGCTGTGTTGGCCTGTGCTAGACGTGGCCCATTGTCGAATTTCTAGGGAATAATTGCGACGGGATGAATCTCGCAGATGGAGAATTATTCAGCGGGTATTTTGGCACTCGTGAAGGATTCGCACAGAGAGGGCTCGAAGGGTGCGTTGCTTGTCGAGACTCGAGATGTTGGGTGGTTTGGGGGAAGGTTGCGCCGTTGGATATTGGATGCGGGGAAAGGCTTTCTCGAGGCTGGATGTTCTAGTACGGGGCCACTCTTCTTTCGCTAGCACCAGAGCAGCAACAATGAAACGCTTGCCTCGCCTATTCTAGGTTCCCGAGACGCTGCAAGAAGCTTTGGGCGCACGGAATTACGATGATGGGATTAAAAGTGAGCTGTGGAAGGGGTTGGATCTGGTCGAGAGAGAGAGGAGAAAGAACAATGGTCGGGAGAGCTTTCTCCATCGCGGTTTGGAGGCATGAAGATGGAGTTTGACCTTAGCGTAGGGGCATCGCGGCGCTACAGGGATGCAAACGATGCTGGTGCTGTGGAGAGCTTGGAATGGCTGATGGTAGGCTGTTGGGCCAGTAAGACGCATGCTAAGAGGCCAAATACACACCGGTGGACCCTGGGAACAAGAGAGGAGGCGGGACTGCACGAGCAAGCAAGAAGCACAGCAAAAGCACGACCAAGAGGGGTGGTGGGCAGGGTGAGGAAGGGTGAAGGGTGAGGGTGAGGGTGAGGGTGAAAGGTGAAGGGTGAGGCGTGAAGGAGGGTGGGAGGACAGGACAGGACAGGACAGGATTAGGATTGGGATTGGGGAGCAGGATTGGAATCATTTATATTGGGGCTTGGCTCCTATCCCAACATCGTATGCTGCTTCTGCGTTGCATGGTCTTTACATATCGTTGACATCTGCAATACCGATGGGGAGCGGACGTGTGGTGTGAGCGGAAATGCCCTTTCATTCAGTCGTGGACAGCAGCGAGGTTGGAGGAAAGGCGCACTACAATACGTTGGTTGGTTTCCTGATGACGGTACTAGCGCGCAAGAAGTGTACATCTCTGTCGACAGACGCACACGGCTATGTAATGTATAAGAAGTGTATAGGTGCATGAACGTCTGTCGAACGGCATGATGTGTCTCTATGAAGAATGGCTGACCCAGCAGACTCGTTGTCTGGTAATGAAAAACTGAACAGAAAGGCAGGTCGAAGTGGCTGTATTCCGACCGTGATGGAAAACCTTCTTTGATTAATCGTTCTATCATCATATAGTTCTCAAGCCACTGGATCGAAGAATGTGATGCATTCATCACGCTTAAGTCTCGATAATGCCTTGGTCCTTTCAAAGCACGGAGCTTTTGCCTATACATCTTGGGCTCTGCAATTGTACCGTACCGTACTAGAGCATCTGGCACATTAGAAGAGTTGCTCGATAGATGAACTGACCCCTCCTTGTGTTGTTTCGTCGTGTACCACAGTTCAGGGCAAATAATGTTTTGCAAAACACCACCGGGATTAAGCAAACCTTGATTGCACCCCCTCGCCTGTCAGCGCTTGAAGGTAAATATGGCAATAAGCTCCAGAGCATCATCCGCGACGCTAGGCCCGGCATGAGCAGCACAGAAAGGACCAAGTATTTCCTCCATGGGACATCGACATACTGTGTCTATCACCGGTAGCCTTCCATTTCTCAAGTGGCAGGGCAGCTTTAAAATGGGCACAACGGGAGTTCTCTGACCAGGGCCGCCGAGTGACCCCTATTGTCTGGATGTCTAGCCACAACGGTCGAGGCAAAAGGATATTAGTCCATGCCTCCTCTGCCTGCTTACCCGAACCCGATCCATGAGGCCAACCTTTGTGCGGTTCATTGCAAATGTTGGCTCATGGCTTGCGCTGCACCACCACCCTTTGCCACGCTCTTTGACGTCCTGTTGCAACGCACGAAACGAGCAAGCGTTACTTTGCTGAAGTGAAGGTGTGTGGATTGTTGTGCTTAACCTTACTTACCCCAGGTTTCGGAAGCTTAAAGAGGGGGTTCTCTACACAAATTGTATTCTTGGGCCTGCGAACGCCACTGCACAGGCTGGACTGGATTGGACGGACCTCGCCTGTCCGCCGTCACCTCCGGTAATGCTCTCTCTCTCTCTGTTCACCTTTCCGTCACCTCTCACAGATTGACCGCGGGGAAAAGCTGTGTTACCCTCTGCAGTATAGCAGAACTTCTTATAGCATCACGGCAGAGTGTTCGCTTGATACGAGGATAGCGAAATCTCGATCTCGCTTCCCAAACTCCCTTGTTCGATGTGCGGGTCCAGACACGAACTTACCACACTCCTTCTGGCAGGTCTCGCGCAGGTGTCGCGCATTTTTTGAACCGTTGACTTCTCCTATAATTTCATATTGCGCATTGGCAAGGATTACGGCACAGATCATCCATAGACGTGATGTGATGCAAGGAGGCTGCATGCAAGCCCCTCGGGGTTTGCAGCAACATAATTCTGGGGCTGGAATGACTTAACATGCTGCGTGATTCGCCATCGGCAGCACTTCCCGTGATGTGTCATCTGTAGCAGATGGCCAATAGCCCTTTCTCACGACGCCCTGCTCGACAGATGAGGGAGGCGACGACATGGGAGAGGGAAAGACAGAGGGAGATTCGAGGGGTGGAGAGAACATCCAAATGCGCAGGAAAATGCACAAGAAACTTCATCTGGAAAATGTCTGGGTATTTGGGGAATGCGGTGAAACAAGAACAGATGGTCCAAGTTTAAAACCGCTTTGGTATGAGTATTTTACAATCGCTGAGCATCTGGTGCAACCACACAGAAGCATCTTAGCCGGCAATTTCCAGTAATCTTTTCCAGACTATCAAGCAGTGTTAGGACCTTTCTGGTTCTTCAGCTTTTCTTCGAACTTTGCAAATTCCTGCATAGCAATCTCCTCTTCCTGATCAAGAACTTGTACAACGCCTTTAACTTCTTCAATCTACCAGCAGAGTGTTAGCAAATGGGCGATTTGGGATAGCTTCATGGGGTACTTGCATAATGCATCAACATCCCCTCAATACCATTCTTCAGAGTCACGGTACTGGAGTCGCAGGTTCTGCACGCTCCGCGAAGCTTGAGCATGACGTTTCCATCCTCAAATCCTCGAAATTCAATATCTCCTCCATCTTCCTGAATCGCAGGTCTTATCCGTGTCTCCAATAACTCCTTGATCATCCCAACGACCTCGCTGTCGTTTTCATTATAGCTCAAGCTGTCTTCCTCTGCACTGTTTTGACCGTCTTCGCCAGTGGAATCTTCCGAGACGTTGACTATTGGTGCTCCAGAATTTACCGCCACTGTGATCAGACTGAAAACTTCCGGTTTGATGTGCGCCCAGTTCGCATCTGCTGCTTTGGTGACCGTGATGAAATCTGCCCCGTAGAACACCGAGGTGATACCATCAATGTTCATTAACTCTGCAGCTAGTGGTGAAGGATGAGGAGGCGCAATAGTCGAACGAGGGTTGAGATACTCTAGGAAAGGCGATGATAACGTGGGTGGAAGTATTGGGTGATTGGGAAGGAATTTGAGAGCGTCGGGGTTCGGAGTGTTCTCGGTTTGGATAAATATTGTTCTGCTACCACCAACAGATGCCGCTGGGTTGAGCAGACTACTAGGCTGGTGGAGAGGCTGTAATGTAGGTCGTGTTCTCGCATTTGAAGCTGATATTGCAGGCAGGCGAGTGCTTTGGTGTAGGCATCGCGCGGATGGATGGTGAACCGGTATGGATGGTTTTGATGGTCTGCTCTTGCTAAGCAAAGGCACTGCAAATCGTGATATTCTTCGTGAAGCCATTGTTGGTGGGAGGATCTGGGAATTGAGTATTGATGGAAGGCGAAATCACAAAAAGTACTCCATCACTTGGTGTCTTTGTAATCCTATGACGCCAATCACCAGGGAATTTTATTCTGGGGACTCAGATACCCCACATCCCTGTCTAAGCTCTTTGAGCTTGCTCTTCTTGTCTTCAAGCCAACAACCCCTAAAAAGTTTATTAAAGCTTGTTGTACACATTGTTGTATAATTAAACAAGAAGTAAGCCCAAGATAAATAGATCTTCTTAATGAGTACATAAAATCTGTCAGCCATTCACAATGGCTTTCGAACCCGTCTCCCCGTATAGATTCTCCATGACTTGCACCCCTGCACAAACATTATCAATGGCCTAACAAAATTTGAAAGTCAATAGACAAGTCCCCAACCTCAACTTCTCAACTGCGCCATGCCATACAAGACCAGATCAAGCTCAATTACGCGACGCAGTATTGTTGGCAGGGTAGCTCTCATCATATGATGCAACTCGATATCTGAATCAACTATACTCATCAAATCTCGGCTTGCTGCTTCAAAAGACCTATTAAAACCCCGACTCGCTCCGTTTGCACGATCACATATACATTGCATGGCAATCAACACAATGGCAGCCAAACAGGTGGATCAAACTGAAGTTGCGTCAAGCAACAGCAGAGGCACAGGAGATGAAATATCAGAGGTGATTGCTAGTGTTCCTGAGAAAGCCAGCGAATCTCTTGCTCAACAGTCTTCCGATTTATCTGAGCAACCAGCCAGCGAAATGCCTAAAGATGCCTACGCCAATACTATCGTCGAACAGCCACGCGAGCCCTCTCCAGAGCCAGAGGCTGTTAAGCCAAAGGTCAATCTCTGCGGCGTCTGCAATGAAAAGCCAGGAAAATACAAATGTGCCCGGTGCTACCTGCCATAGTAAGTATCCCTATAATCAGAAGAAGCTCTCAGATATTGACTGTAAATAGCTGCTCTGTTCCTTGCAACACCATCCATAAAGCCACACACCCAGCCATTGATCCCATTGCAGCAGCTCCCAAGCCAAAAGCTGCCCAACAGACAAACGGAGTGGCTCGAGCTGGCACGCTCGCTGCAGCCAGATCTAAAGGTCCATTTGTAGCCTTGGGCGACTCCGTTGAGCTCTTCCAAGAGCTTTTCAGACAATATCCTCGCCTCCAGCAACAACTTCTGGAGATCGAATCTGCTAGTCGTAGACCAGTCACCGAAGAGGAAGCTAACGCTCAGCTGGAACTCATCAATCAGTATACATTTGAGAAAGGCAAGGGAGCTGTCAAGGTTCGTCCCTGGGATCAGAACCGTGGTAACGATAGCGGAGTTCAGGCTTTGCGGAATGCTAGGCGGGTCTATGGCAAGGATGGCGAGGGAGTCAGGCAATATGGCGAGCTTGTTTTGCAGATTTTGAATCGGGCGAACGCTGTAGATGGCGCCGTAGAGACGATTGAGCAGGAACGACGTGACGAGGATGCACGAGTCATCAATGAGCTTTTGCAGGTGGATTCTTGAAGCCTTCGTGGCCGATTAGAGATGAACTATGGCGATAGTTCTACGGAACGATGAACGTTTATGATCACAGGCACTTTGGCAGCTGTCATCGTGACAGCACGAATGGCTTGCTGTACGCATTATATTGCACAGAATATCTGGTCAGTAAAATCGTCGTTGGTCGCACGACTTGAGAAGCTAACAAAGTCAAAGCATGACACTTCACCTGATATATCACAAAGGTCACTGCAGTGAAAAGGTCGCACCAGCTATGCGAGCACAAAAGGTCAATGGGAATAAGGGTATTATTAAGGTTGCCATGTAGCGGCTCATTATGGGGACTATGTCAGTCATCTCAAGGTCAGCTCGGCTGACGCTTGATGGCAAATCTAGCCAAAAAGCTGTTTTTCCTGCTCTTATGCTCCGGCTGTGGAGGTGAATCCAAATTCCCAATCCCCGCAACCGCTTCATCTTTGTCTCGTTTTCCACTCCCGGTTTTGTCTTTCTTGCCTTTCAATCCCCATACCGACTCCCGTTTCTTTAGTCCTGCCCTCTCCATTATCGTCCTCTTTCCCTCCCTCTCGCTATCCACTTGTTCCCAATCGTTCCTCCCATCGATGACCAATTTTGTCTTTGTTTTCGTCAACAGGCCCCCGTCATGGTCTTGATCGACACAGCACACATCGCCGGTGCTCAATGGTCGCTCCCCATTTCCAGCCCTCCCCGTCGTCGCCAGGTGCGCAAATTCCGAAAACGTCCTCGTGGGCTTCTTAAACACCTCCCTATCGGCATCTACCTCGGCCGCCTCTTCCATCTTGTTCCCCCGGTGCCACTGGTTCCTATTTCGCACCTTTTCCTTCTCCAGCACCACCCGATCCAGCGCCTGTCTCTGCTGCAACGTGCCTCCGTACGCTCCCTCGCCCAGACTTTTCAGGTCCTCCCCCTCTAGCTGCCGCACCGCCGGCTGCGCCAGCTTGTGCACCTGCCTCATCGCATCCGGCGTCGTCGTGCGCTCAAACGCCGCGGCTGCCACCGTGGGGACATGGTGATAGATGATGCTGCTGTGCGCAGCAGCTTCTTGCGCGGCGCGAGCGGCGCGCCGCCGTTCCTGTTTTGCCTTCTGCTCCAGCAGGTGGGCGGTCAAGCGCCGCGTGAGGTCGTCCGGGTCAAAGGGCTCGCCTTTCTTGGAGCGGAATTTGGTGGTTTTGGCTTTGGCGTCGTGGCGAGGATAGGTCATTGATCTCGACGGCTTGATCTAGTGGGGTGATATCTTTTAGAATCATAGAACCAAGGGTAGGAAAAGTGAAGAGGGAAAGCCAAAATAGAAGAAGAAAGACAAGAACTAAAAAAAAAAAAAAAGCGCAGGGCCGCGCGGGGGGCAGCAGGAGCATTTAAAAGAAGGATGGATGTGATGTTTTTCGCGGCGGTGCGAAGCGGGGTGTGTGAGATGTGAGAGAATGGCAGAAGGTTTGATCAAAGGAAGGCTAAAGAGAAAAAAGTAAAACATTAAAACATACCACAGTTCGTTCTTGAGGCGGAGGGAGGATGGAAACTGCAGTCATGGCTTCCGGTGTTTTTCTATCTTGTCTTCTTTGGAGGCGGAGGAATTGGGGGGGTTTGTTTATGGGTCTGGGGAACCCTGGAGCCGGAGGGACGATCGTATAGGTATGTACTTTGTACAATGATCGCGTGCGTTGTGGTAACCGTTGGAATTGGAGCCAGCCCGAGACAAAGAAGTAGTTGCGCGGGGGGATACAGGAATTCCTCGTCTGGATCTGTTTATGGAGCTGGATCTGGATCTATGGTTCCCAGTGATACATGACACCGGAAAAATTAAAGCTGGTACGCGGGAACGCAACGCCGGAAGCGAAGAATGAATTTTCGTGCTCCCCTGTTGCAAGATACATAAATATATATGTATAAATATCGTTGTATACGGAACAAATTGAGTTTCTTTATTCTCCGGGGTCTGGGGGGAGGAGATATAAGGGGAGTATATAGTTTATAGGTACCAGGGAGGAGAAAGAAACTAAGCACATGCGCGCAAACCCTCTTCCGCCCGCTTTTCTGGCTTTCTTCAGCAACCCCGGACTTTCGTCTAGAAATGCTTGACTGAAATGGTGGTGGGCCTTGATCATCCCATTCTATCGTACCGTTCTATGGCCGAGGCCCTGAGTGAGTGAGTATCATTGCCCGAGAAAGTCTGACTTTTTTCACACGCCATTCCAGGCCAATTGCTGATGGGCATCCATATCTAAGCTACCTAGCTACCGAGCTGTCTCGCTATCTCGCTATCTCGCCATCTCGCCATCTCGCTGCAAACTCAAAAATCATAAAGGGCGGCAAGAATGGATGATGATTCTGAGGGTGTACGGAAGATGTATTGAAACATGCCAGAGATAGGGGAGGGAAGGGGGGCCCTTGCAAACCGGTTGCGGACAGGTTGCCGTGGTCAGCGCTTTAGCCCTCAACCGCGCATGCAGACGCAAACGCCTCTTTCGAACAATGAATGAGAGGCATTGCTGCCAAACACCAACTAGAGTCATTGCAGATAGGAGTCTCCTATTTGAGTTGCAATCTATCTACCGCCTTAGAGTTGCGTTATTGCGTCACCGACCTGTACATCAGCATCAGCTTCCCGGGCGATTGGAATCATCTACATTGGATTGTCTACCAATACCCACAGCCATTGAGCAGAATACTGGAAAACACTCAAGTTGGACAGGACAATACACAAACACTCGACTAGAGTTAGGTGAGCCGAAGAAAATCTAGTCAATCTCCAGTTTATAAAGCCCACCAGACACACTATTGCCATTGATATAACGATAGTGCAATGGTAGTGGCCGCACTAGACTCAGTTCACCGTGCCAGTCCAGTGCTCTTCTGACTACTTTCCTGGCAGTAGTAGGTAGTGTCCTGCTGCAAATCATCCGAGGTTACTGTAGTGGGGAATCCTTGAGTCTCCCCAGCCTTGGCTATGCTGACCCGCCAGGGTCAGTCGGGGGTCCTTTGCAGCTGAAGAAGTATTCGAGAAAGCGTTGGTGCTAAGAGCAGAAACATTTCTTGACCATGGTGTTGTGGCTTAGGCGATAGTGAGCGTTGTGGTGGTGGTGCCGTTGCGGGAGGAGACCGTTGGTGAGGTGGGACAGTGCGACAGTGTGACACCGGTCGCTCTCGATTGCAAACCTCCTCTGGACGGATAGGTTAGTCTTGCTAGGTATTGACGCTGGTACGCCTGCTCAGAGATCCAGTCGATTTGTGGGTTTGCTGCAATTTCACTTTTGTGACACTTACTGATTTAGTCATTTGGCTAATGATTTGCCCTCCAACATAACTTTTTTACGATTCAACCTCAATCTTGTTAGCTTTACGCTGGAAGTGTCCTGCTATTGTTCATAGGAAGCAAGATTTGTTTACCATGGCACAAAGCTAAGGTGCGCTTGGCTGTCGAGTATCAAGCTTTCCAAAAGGCTATAGGATCCACGGTTTGGCCCCATCGGAAAGTATATTGAAAGCTAAGGACCTCTTACGCCTGGGCGAAACCTATTCGGACATGTGCTTCGGATATCGTACACTTCTTTGCATAATGCCATTGTTCCTTTGTACCAAGAAAAGTGCAACAGCACGAAATCCTATAACAGCACCTAACAAAGGAGCTGGAAGCCCTGTTGCTTGCTACAGACTTTGTGAGATATAGCAGAACTAGCCCAAAATACATTCGGGTTTCTCTCGTTTAAAGCCTTACCTCTCATACCCAAAGTCTGGTATCGGGATTCATGCGTCAAGATGGAGCCTGGCTTTGCATCTATATAATTGAGGATACCTTGAGTAAGCTAACGAGAGGGATAACTACTGTACTGGGGAAACAGTTTGTTATTTATCTCGAGCCCCACTCATTTACCAAATAGACTATCTTCTCGACAGAGGTAAAAAGTATCAGATCATACTTAAAGCATTGCTGAAGAAAGTGAAGAATACATCTTTAGGCTAAATATTAGCCTCATATAACTTAAACTGCTACCAGGCTGCCAAGGGAGCAACGCATGCCATATCTGAAAGTTAGGCAAATGGAATGATCGTCTAGGATGGAAATTTGTTTTTTGATGTTCCCGGTTATTGTCAGTAGCTCTGGTAAAGGCAACGAATTGCATGAAGACTAACGCCAATACTGCCTTTCAGAGAGCACCAAATACAGGCTCAGATACATGCTGGCGCGTCCTATTGTCTATACTTTTGGTTCTGCGATGTGGTTTGTGGACGAATCAAGAGTTTCACGTGGAGGCCTGGTAAAATTTGGATCGTGCACAGCTACCCTGGCTCCGAGCCGGATCAACCCCACCGAGATACATGACACCTCTCGATCACCACTATGGGCGTCACCATTGCTCGTAACTCCTCTTTCTTGATTTCGATAACTTCTATATAGCGTTGCCTCCTATTGTACAGCATGGTACAGCATAGCTCCTACAGCAGCTGCGAGATCCCGACGACGGGAGAAATCTGACCTGGTGTGCAACGAACAGGTTGTCCTACAGGGCTACGACCGGGTTTCTGTCGAACCATCAAATCGAATACACGGGGTTAATCATGGACGAAGTCACGCGCCTGGCAGCCGGTCCCCAGGGTACCAGAGCGAAACGTACGCAATCAACTTCGGGACGGGAGAAATCTCGCAGCTCCAAGCCTTTGCCTTCGACTCCAACATCACCGCGCGGCTCGAGTGCGAGACCGAGCCTGGCAGGAACTCGAACAGCTTCCGCTCCCCTCGTGCCTTTGTTCGAAGCAAATCCTTCTGCCGTTGGAAATGACGCGGATGTTCATCCACAACGGGACTCGATCACATCTATAAAGGATGATCCTTTCTTCCGGCATTACCAGACACCTCACTCGGTTTCGCTGGCACGCGAATTGAGATCTGCTATATACGAGGAACACAGAGGCGATGGGGAAGTGCCAAAGATTTCACCAACACGCAAGAGGTCTTCCGCCGATAGCACAATAAAACAGCCAGTAAGTCGTCGAATTTGGATATGTAGCAAGCACTGACTCTTTCTAGTCACAATCAAGGAGTACCATGGCGGATATCAATGTTGCCGTGATAGGAAGCGCGGGCGTAGGAAAAAGCACACTTATAAAACGCGCATTTGGGCTACGTGGATTGCCAACGGCAATCGCATCCAGTTTGCGGATGTCAGTCGACAACGTCGTTTACACAGTCAGCTTGATCGAGATTGACTTGGATTCATTTGATGTTGCTCCAGACCATCGAATCCACTGGCCAAAGCAGATAAATGGACATATTGTACCACACATGGATGGCGCCCTACTTTTATACGATGTGATGAATAGGGACAGTATTACTGAATTACCCCAAACCCTGAGTAGGATACATGTGTTTCACAAGTGGCAGGGTATATTGGCTAACAGTTTGCTAGATGCACTTGTCAATTCGTCGCTACCAACAATATTGGTTTCTTGCAAGTGTGACATTCCTGAAAATAGCCGTCAAATCGACGTGGAGAGCATGGAAGCGGCTTGCCCAACATGTGTCAAAGCAGTCAAGACAGCTGAGAACGTGCCAGAAAGCTCAAGGTTGTGTCTTTCCACAATGCTTCGGGCGGTTGTAGCCAATAGAAAATGTCAGTATTTCTTCTTTTCTTACTGGGTTGTCCTGGGTTGTCTGTTGGCCTATATAATACTTAGAGCGGCTCAATTGCTGCATGCCAAGTCCTGGATTTTAAGGTTCACAGGGGAAGTTCCAATTTTACACCACGTTTCAGCTGGGGTGGTGAAGCAGTCCACTGGCGATCATTTATCTTCTCGAACATTTCCACTTTCAACCCAATATAACAAGTATTTATAGAAGTGCACTTCACTAACAGGGTCACTATGTAGCAAAACCCGTTGACGCCACTACTGGGCGTCGTCGACGAGCCATATCTTCTGCTCATCCAGAAAAGCATCCAGCTTCAAAAGATTCGCGGCCATCATCTCAACAATCTACCAAGCACAATCGGGCCAGTTCGGAGTATTCCGTCACTAAAGCATTCCCAGCTCCACCTGCTGGATCGTCAAGCTCACGCTCCAGTGGTCCCCCTTTATCACGTAACAACGGACGCGCAAACCTCCATCACCAATTCACCCTTCCAGATCCGCATGAGGCACCACCGCTGTCAGCCCACCCAGCTTTCAAGACTGAAAGCTCACTAGAGCACAAAGGCTCAGTTAAAAAGGTTCCCGGAAAGAGACCACCCTCGCCGCTGCCTACAAGTATAGGGAAAGCTTTAGAAAGTTCTTTTCTTGACATGGAGGAGTCGGACGCCGAATCAGCATACCGTTATTCTGACGACATACCAATCTTACAGCGTAACGATGACAACGATTTTGACAAACCTGCGAAAGTTGCGGGTATCACTTTCAAAGAGCTTGTTGACAGACTGCTCGACCAGAACATGTCAAGATCTGATAACAACTTTTCGGACATTTTCCTATGCCTATATAGAAAGTTTGCAGCACCATCGGAGCTCTTCAAGGCCATATTAGACCGCCTTCAGGATATAGCAGATGATAAGAATATGCATTACCTGACGCGAACCACGGACCAGCTTCGCATTATAAACGTCATTGCAAAGTGGGTGTCAAGTTATCCAGGTGATTTTGCCAGCCCATCTACGAGCGCAAATCTGGAACAGTTTATCACCCAATTGTCCAGCGACCCAGTATTCGGAGCTGCAGCCCAGGATATGCGCATGCAGCTAATCTCTCGAGTAGTGGAAGACGATGATACTGGCTGGGCAAGATCAGATGCTGATGTAGAGATTGAGAGTGGAAACACCACTGATGATAATCCCCTTACTGCTCCTGGGCGTCGGAAATCTAGTGCACGTGATTTACTGGAAGATACGCATAAGCTCCATCTCGACGAAGATATGAACGACAGTCAGACATTGATAGAACGAAAAGAATCAGTTACAGATTCCGGGTCCTCGGCCCGCCCTCATTCACCTTCACAATCTTTAGACCCAACTTTCCATACAGTGGAAGATTACGAACGGGAAGCAGCTACAATGACCCCTAGAACCACACTCCCGCTCACAAAATTTCGCTATCATATATTTATTGACACTTCGGATGACGATATTGCAGATGAAATGACCAGGATTGACTGGGTGATGTTTTCCTCGATTCGTCTTCGGGATCTGGTTCGCGATGTTAGTTTGTCGCTTGAACAGAAGGAGAAATGTAAAAGTTTGACCAACGTGAATCGTATGACGAGCCATTTCAACCACATTGCAAGATGGGTCGCCAACATGATTTTGATGCGCGACAAAGCAAAACATCGAGCTCAGATGCTGGAGAAATTCATGACAATCGCTCTTAAGCTCCGACAATTGAATAACTACAACGGTTTAGCTGCCGTGTTAGCGGGAATCAACGGCAGTGCGATTCATCGTCTCGCACACACCAGGGCACTGGTACCAGCCGACGTGCAAAAGAGATTCGCTAGACTCGTTCTCTTGATGGGGACGCAAAAGAGTCACTTTGCATATCGATTAGCTTGGGAGAATTCATCACTTCCAAGAATCCCGTTCATCCCACTACATCGACGTGATCTGGTTTCAGCGGAACTGGGAAGCAGAACATATCTTGGAGAGGGCAGCGAACGAATCAATTGGAAGAAATTTGAAGTTCTCTCCGAGGTTATTTTACCAATCATGAAGAGTCAAGTCGTACCATATCCAAATCTAGCTAAGCATGATATTGCCAGGGAGCTTATCCTGGATTGTAAAATGCCGAATGACGATGAGGTTTGTTTTCCCTTATGGAAGTTATCACTGAAAACATACTAACTTGACATAGGACATCTACCAACGCAGTCTACAAGTAGAAAGCTCGTCTGGACAAACGGATTTTGGAAAGAAGAAATTCCCATGGTTCCAAAAGGAGAAATAGTAGCTTCATGGAGGTTGATAACATTGACAACACAGAATTGAGTATATATTTGAAATATATCACTACATATGGGGGCCGGATGGTGCTTGGGAGGCGTTTGGATGATGTGATTCAACATACCCAGCTTTGTGTTAGATGCGGCTGCAGACCGCATAATAATACAGTAATATCGATGCCTATATAGAGGCTTGACTAGATCTCTCTGGATATGGGCCTGTCAGTGAGCATATTCTTAAACTGTATAAGATATACAATTAATACTACTATAAAGCCTTACTTCCGATGTGATACCTGACAGGCATTCACATCGTTATAAAAACAACGTTAGAGATGTTCGCTCTCGAAAAGCAAGTTCGCAGTTGATAGCGTTTCAAAACTATGGGCAGGGTGGTTCATAACAAGTCAAATCTCGTCGAGTAATAGTAATTGTCCTTGCTCGGCAAAAAGTATCTTGAGAACTATGAGATGCTAAGACAGAGTATTGCAAAATTCCAATCTGAGCATTATAGCGTAGCAGTAATTCTCCGAAGAAAATATCTCGCTTTTATCTTATATGTATATCTTTACCCAGTCGTACCGGAAGTGGGAATGTTAATCTAAACTCGCCCTTAGGTGAAGTTTTGAAATAAATTTTGAAGGTATTACTATCACGTCGTGGTTTAAATTCTTTGATAGAAAAAAGTTGTAATTGTTGCCCAAATCATAATGTATATAGCGCATTTGAAACGTTTGGTCACCAGCAAGTGTCAAGGAAGAAGTGGCAAAGTCAAGTAGGAAGGAATAGAACTGGTGGATGGCACAGCACTTACAATACTGTCGCAAGGCAGCAGTGAACGAGTCGAGTTTTTGATTTACACCACAATCAACAATATCTAATGAACAAAGCTATCCACATCTAGAGCTCACAGGCGCACAGGCTATGACAGAGGCAAACGAGGGACAGGAGTCGGATCGTGGAGAGGTTGACACAACGGACATGAGAAAAAATCAGTCACAAGATCATCATACCAACAACACCAACACGCCAAAAGCCGGAGCGAAAAGCGAACTTCCCAATAACACAGCAGGCAGCGCTGAGTCTCGTGATGAAAAGACGACGCTTTCAAAGACAACTCCGCAAAAACCTGCACCCAAGCCTCGACAGAGGTATCAATTCGTACCAGACAGTGATGATGATTCCGAGGCCGACGAGCCCCCTTCGTCGCCTAGGCTAGGAGATGGAAGAAGTCGGATCGAGGAGTGGGCGGCGAAGAATAGTCTCCTCCAAAGCGACTGTGAGCGGAGGCACTTGATATGTACTTTAACACCTTATCCACCAGGGAGCAAGGAGGAAGGCGAGAGGGAGCTGGCGGTGAACCGAGCACGTTTGGACCGGATCAGATGAGCTATGCGGAAGTTTGAAGGAAGGGGTTTGGTCCGCTCTCGATACTCTTCTGATGAGCAAGGACCGCAAGAAGTAGAGGTTCGTGATGATGAATGGCTTTTTCGGGGCCATCACGCTGCATTGGGAAGGAGAAGATGGTGATTCGTTGTACTTTGGTTGCATTCGATTTTCGAATTCATCATGTAGATTTGCCTGTTTTCGCAAAGTCACACAGTTGATCTTAGCTAGACTCAGCTAGAGCTGCTAGAGGGGACGGCTATGTTTAATGTGACGCTTAATTCCATATCTCCCATCTCTGCTATCTAAAAAGACACCATAGAGTGAAAGACGGCATGAAACAGCTGTAGGATGTTAGAACATGCCTTATGTCTTGCTGTAGATGTCAATTCCATAACTTACCATTCAAAGCTGCACGGTCAGATCCTATTGAGCCATCATCACCTTCTGAATCAGTTAAGGTATATATATACCTTTTGATCTTGATCTTGATATATAAATTGCATCATTGATTCTTAATTTTTGAAAGCTATTGTTTGGAATAAGCAGTCCTTTGAGTACTTGACATTTACAGCACCATCTGCCAGCTCACCTTCTTTTTCCTCAAAATAGTCAAGATCCCTAACGGCAAAAGGCTTTTATCCACCATACTCAGATTACCACAACGCTCAAAGAGCTCCTCTGAATGCTGCTGAATAAGCCACTTCGTCTCCCGATCTAGATTTTCCAAGTCTAGCTCCGTCTGCAGCTCGGCATGTTTAGCCATAGCGTCCTTCACTTTCCCAGAAATCCTCACGCCTTCCTGCGTAGGAGTGCGCATCAAATCGGTATAAGCAAAACACAGGCTCGAGCTCAGCGCTTCACGATGGGCCGTAAACTCCTCCATCGAGAAGAATGTGTTCCGCTCAGACTCCTGGATGGACAGGTGGGAAGTCTCGGTCCCGTACTGGTTGGTATAGATTTTATGGAACAGCCGTCGTCTATCACGCTCTTCTTGCTCCTCGAAATCTCGTCTTGCTCTCTCATATATTTTTTTCTCGCCTGCGAGGAACGTGTGCATACGTACTTTCGGATCCGCATATACATTGCTCCTCACCAAAAGTCCTGATATGAAGGGATTTCGCACACCAAGTCCACCAAGCTGTTCGGGCATGTAAATGAATGCATCCGGCACATCTGTTAGGCCAAAGCGAACTGCAATAATCTTTTTGAGATGATCTGCCAGACTCGTTCCATTTCCGTTCTTCCCATCAAATATCCTCTCCTGCATCCGTCGGTGGGTTTTTAGGATAGCATCGACATGTTGTCTGCCAAAACAGTTTGCTGGCTCGCCAAAATTATGGCTGAAAAACCGTCCGATGCAGCTATTCCAAGTTGCGACCCATTTTAATACGCTAGAACAAGCTCCAAGTTGCTTCTGCAGTTGTATCACATGAGCGTCGACTTCTGAATCGTTGATAACCCACAAGCCAGAGCTTTCTTGCAATGTCAGGAACCCAAATGTAACCGGACCCTTTGGCAATACAGCTGCGATTATGTTGTCTCTAGGAACACCTTCGGAAGTCAAGTAAGCCGAGCCAGTTTTCCTCATATTGAACTCCAGTCCCATGATCTTGCCAAATTTCTCCATACTCTGCCACGCTTTCGCGCAGCGTTCTGGCTGACCAACCACCCATAAATCATCATGGAAGCGATACAACAGCGTATCAGCTTCCTGATTCACTGCAAGATCCAGGAATGACAGGATCAACTCTCCAAAGAACTTTTCAAGCGAGTGCGCTATGGGAATGCCCCGTTTTCGGATTCTAACCTCACTAGGAACATTGGGATGATCCGATACTGGTCCTAAATTCAATGGTGCTTCGAGAAATTTTTGAAAGAAGGCAATCCATACTGGAGACACTTTAACGAACTTAAGCACTTCGAGAATAGTGGAGTGTGATATGCTGGTTCCGAACCACCTAAAGACAAAAAGTTAGCATATCACAGCAAAGGATTCCAAGATCCGAATATATCTCGGAGAAGTAGAATTGATCAACATACTGGAAGTCGGATTGTACAATGGCTGCTGTTCCATCCAGTGACTGGCGAACAATTAATTCTGTCGCAAGCTGCCGTAGTAGTTGCTGTTTGACTTCTTTTGGAGAGTTCCTCTTCATTTCCCCCTCTTCCATCTCCACTTCATCATCATCGTACCCACCTGCGCTCTCCCAGATAGATGATGGCAGTTGAGACAAAAAGAAGTCTTCTCTATATATTTTCTGCCTCATATGTTCAAGACTTTGCCCGCCAAACTCGGTATACTCATTGAGATAATACCGCCGTCGATCAAGAACGTCCTGAGAAACATGGTGCCTATGCCTCCAAATACCGGTATAATGAATGACGTCTTTGAAAATCGTCTTCAAGGACGCAGACCAAGCTGGAACCAGTCAGTATTACTGTATAACAGTGGAAGAATATAGAGGAAACTCACAAATCCCGATGTAATGTAGAAAAATAGCCTGAAGCACATCCTCGTCCATCATAATTCGAACTTTACCGTTGAGTTGGCTTCTGGGTTGAACAGGCAGCCCTTCTTCACCAGCATCCCACGACCAGTTCTCAAGATCCGAGTACTGCATATTCAGAACATCACAAATCTCCCCTCGTGCCACTTCGTCTTTCAGAAACTCTTCCAATATTGCTTTCTTATCATCCCTTAATAAGTCATTGCTGAGCAGAGCTTTCAGCGACCAGATGAGTGTTTGTTCATCGAAGGGAGCACCATCCACACGACGATCTTGCATTTCATTTCTCAACCGCTTCAAAGCTTTAGTGCCACTGTCACCTAGAAAAAGTTCATGCAAGTATCCTTGGATCTCGTTGGCATCTGTTTCGAGCGGAGTGAAAACAACTGCTTCAAATTTCTCCCGAAGTTGCTTGACCCTACAAATAACTCATTAGCATAAAAGTATTTTCCCCGTGGAGAGCATCAAATTACCTGTCTTTCTCAATGACCTCGAAAGAGTCTTCTGACGATGTATCTTCTTCGGCATCAAACAGCTCATTAACTTCCACGCTAGAGGAGCTGAGCCATTCTCTTAGAAGCCTCGAATATAAATCAGCTAGATCCAGTCTTCTCGTTTGCATATTCAACTGACCTATCAACATCTCCTCGAAACCCAACAACTTCTCGTGGGAAACATATGTATCTACACACGACTGGTCTACCCAGCGAAGAATATTGGACAAGTCCGCGTCAGACGATACAGGTACATTTTCATCTTTAACTGCCGCCACTAGCCGTTCGACCCTTTCCTGCTGATCATACTCAGCCTTTCCAATTTCCTTCAAGAGTGCTTCCTTGCGGTGACCAAATGCCGTGCGTTGTTTTTGTAGTTTTGAGATCTTGGTGAGGGTGATGGACTTGAGCGTTTTTGATAGAGCAGCTGTAGTTCCGGTAGATGCTAGGGCCGTGGATCTGGTAGTACCACGTGTAGTAGGTACTCCTCGATTGCCACGCCCTCTTATAGTGGTACCTCTTGAAAAACCTCGTCCGCGTCTCAACCCTCGACCAACGCCTCTAGCCGCGTATCGTCCCTGACCGTCTGAAGAACTGTCACTACCCCATCCGAAATTGGCAGAGTGGAATTCAGGAGGTGACATGCTTGAAAGAACTAGGTTGCTACGATTTCAAAGAATTCCCTAAAAGTAGGGATGAGGCTGCGCAGAAGGTTTGTGAGATACTATAGGAAATCACTTTGAATATGACCATGAGCAACAGTTTTATACATTTCACATCATTTTATTCGGCATTCCAATAACCAACAGTGACTCACGCCTACGCCCTGCAGCGACATGACACCGACACAAACATTCTACGGAAAGAATTCGAGAGAAGACTTTTATAGGAAGGAAGCCTGTAGGCTTTTACTTGTTGTGTTCAAGGACCGGTGAGATATTCTAGGCAGTAGTCTAGGTCTAATCTGGTAATATTGGCATAAACTACTGACCCCTGAACACCGTGTTGCCTTGCCAGATTCACTCTATTTTAATACCTATATGGGGTTCTCCTACGACTCTTATGGAAATTGGTCATTTATTAGATTGATCTGATGCGAGCAGACTAGCTGTGCTGAGAAGGACGACGAATCTGGCTGAAGTAGGTAGATCGCAGCATTACTTACCTTTGACACACTCAATATAAACAAAAATTGGCAAGCCGACTGCCTGTTCACATATCGTGGAAGTCTGATAGTTATACAATTACTGAGATGAAATAGTTCGCTCTATTTTCCTTACAGATACACGTTCTTTGAGACAACCTGGATGATTATCTATATAATGTAGCACAAAGACAGAAGCACAGCTTCAGAAAGAGTCTCTTGTTCATGAAATGAGGAATTCATTATGAAGAATGTATTTTACCCAAGTCATCCACTATGTTCAAAAATGTCCTATCTACAACGCCATACCGATGCTCGTACTATAACCCATCTTTTCCTATACTACAAGTCCATCCATAGGTCCATCATCTCTTTCAGTGTTTCCAGCAAGTGCACCATATACACGTAGTGGCACCGCAATTTCGAAACTCTCGCAATCCAAAACTTCCGCCGAACCTAGCACCACCCCTCGATCATCTCTAGAGACTTCTTCTAAGAGTTCTGTGTGTATTTCCCCAGGTCCTTCTGCGCTCCCGAGCTGAGGGGTGACAAATTCTATACGTATGCGCCATTCAAAATTCACCCCACTGGTGATAAATTCTGGGGTAGCTGTTATTGGTACTGTAGGTGAGAAAACTACTCGCCGTGCAAATAATGTGGATTCTGAATGGGATGCATACACTTTTCGTGTAACCCGAAGAATGCTGGCTTCAGAACGAAGAGAAATCGAGTTTTCTACTTTTTCCGAACTTTCTAAAGAGGCGTGTATAGCGTAACATGGTATCTCCGCATCAGTGAAGTCTATGGCTACTGTAACGGTCTCTCCAAGCCGGTATGCAGGCCTCGCAAGCATAACAACTGCTACTCGCTGCCCGCTCCGAGCAATTTCAAACCTGTTTGCACTTTGCTGAGACTCGGTAGCAGTGTTGCTGCGTAGAATTGCCATATCTATTGCTTCCTTTGCAGAGGACGGTTCAGGAATTGATGAACCCCGTCGTGAACCTGGTGCTTCTGTAGGAGATAGTAACCCAAGGCTACCATTCCGCATAGGCCGATTGATAAGCTCATCAACATAAGCGAGGAAGTCACCTAAATTAGTACTATCCGCTTTTGACCCTGTTATAATCTTGAGGTTCTTGAAAGGATCTAAAATCTGATCTGTGTTGTTTTCAACAACTGTGACTTTGGCCTGATCTCGGAGAATAATGTAAGGAGACATGAGATCGTGACCCAAAAGCTCTCCATGGTCATTCACACTTCCTAGAACTCGGAAAGGAACCTCTACTGATTTCACTTGTTGTTCCTTTGCACCGCCTGCCCTTTGGGTGCCAACAATTAGCTTGTAAATGATCTTGATTGCCTTTCCACGATGACTAGGAGGTAAGCCTCTAGGCAACTTGAACGAGTATTTGAAGCTCTTGCTCTCTCCTGGCGCTAGCCGTAGGTCAACAAACAAGATGGACTGGGGTGTCGAAAGCAGTGGTATCGACCTTGAGCTCGCAATTCCGCGCATATCTTTTATGCTGCTAAGCTCGCCACCTCCTAGGAGGCCGCCGATTGACTCTCCAATGTTTCCCCAGCCGAATCCCCTTAACATGCCACTATCTCTCTTACTTTCAACGCCAATTACACCCCCTCCTTGGCCTCCAACAGCACCTTTTCGTTTTACCTCTTCAAAAGAACTCTGGCTGATCAAGGATCCGTCAACAGTGAAGGAGCCGTTGATCTGTGCATATCCCATCATCAATGTCTCTGGCGGTCGATGATGATTCAAGGGTGCTAAATTTGATGGTCGTCTCACATGAGCTGTATGGGCCGGTATCCGACCTGTATTTTGAGGATTATACTCAGAAGCTAGAGTTTCCGTAGAGTTATTGCTAAGTGAATAAAACTCCCCACTACTTCTCGGAGTCCCTGCTATACTACTTGGTGATATTATTCGTGTTGCCGGAGCAGCATGCGCTGAAATTAAAGGAATAAGATCTTTCGATCGTGGAGACCCTGAGCGGGCATTTTTTTGATTATGTCTCTCATCCGCGATCAGAATGTCTGAAAGCTTGCCATCTTCCATGGGGCTTGCAGGGAAATGGAAAGCTGGAGGGAAGGCTCCTGAAGTTGGACGTCTTGAATTGTGTATCCCAATGCCAGGTGTGTTTGGTGCAGTGGCAGCTTGACGACGCCCAGGTCTCTCTGGTAAAGTCATAACCCCATCTCCTAATAACGGCGAGTGAAAGCGCGGGGAAGGTTGGGTCGAGGACCTCATCCCAAGTGGTGCAGTCAAAGGGCCACCATTTGCACCATTTCTCCGCGGTACTATTTGTAGACTCGCAGAGCGCCCATGCCTTCTATTTGGTCTCTGTGATCCGTCCACAGCATTTCCATTATTTCGCGTCTTGTCGGCTCCAGTCTCGCTTGTTCCAATCGATATAATGGATACGGAACGTTTATGTGCTCCACCTTCTTTGGGAACTTTCGGTGGCAGACCATTCCACGAACCAGAGCCTGTTTGTGCGCGCGTGATTCCCAAACCGATGGGTGAGTTTAAAGATAGGGTCGCTCTATGGCCCCTTTGTGTGAGTGGTGGTTTTGATTTCGGACTATGGCTGTCTTTAAGCTGTGCTGGTGACCCCTTTCTCTGTCTATCCGCTCCTGATCCAATTCCATTCGCAGATTGTGGATGTAAAGATGATCTCGAGGGGATCGGACTTGTGGCAATATTTTTGAAAGTGATTTCACATTCGATATCCTCTCCAGCAAAGACAGTTTGTTCAGTCCATTGCACAAACACCCTTAAATTGGTGGACATTTCGACCACTTAGGGCTTTGAGCTCCCCCTATCAGAAGGAGAGCAGTTTTTCCACTCATGAATGCAGCAAAGTAGAGGGGAGTCCGGTAATGCCTGGCAACATAATTATACGAATTATTACTAGTTTGGCGTGAAGTGATATGTATAGCGAAAGAGAGGATCGTGTATGGCTGGCATGTCAAATCATCCGTCACCTATGGCTGGTCAAGGTAAGAAGCGGGGCCGTTTGGTGGCTCAGCCAACCAAAGAAACGTGGGGAAACAGCTACTGGTGTAAACAAAGATCAGCCTTGCAACGAGCCTCCTTTTGAAGAACATCTACATTCATACCACAATTAAAGTCTCTACTTCTGAACAATCTTTGATCCTGTCAACACATCACCTCTCAAGGCCACAAGGAGCAGAGCAGTGGGTTATTTGAATTCCAATTGAGAATTGTTGAGCTAATACTGGAATGCAGGGAGCCTTTCAGCCCTCGTTTTCGAATACAAACATACCGCAAGCAAGATGACTTCCTTCATCACTACTGTGTAAGTCCTCTAATCACTATCCAAGAATGGCGGCAATACTCCAGTTCCTAAGCCCACGCGTTTTTAAAGGTTTGGAACCTGTATGCACTTTGGCAAAATCAACATCTTCAATGACAGTCTCAGTGCGGGATACTGAGGACTCATTCGAGAGAGATTCCAATACTTCTTCTTACTCACACATATATTATGACAGTAATCAGCGAACGCGCAACCAGTTCCGTCCACGAAATGCCACTAAGGGCACTACTAGCTACCAGTTGCGACAATATGCGGAGGCTACACTTGGAGGAGGTAGTTTGAGGAAGACAGTGAGGCTACCAGAAGGCGAAGATGAGAACGAGTGGCTGGCAGTAAATAGTAAGGGAGTTAGAAATCTCTAGGGTACCAGAGGCTGATTGCTATACAGTGGTGGATTTCTACAACCACATCAACTTGCTCTATGGATCGATTACAGAGTTTTGCTCTCCAGTGTCATGCCCAGACATGAAAGCTACGGATGAGTAAGAACCGTCATGACTATGCGTGGTTTTGGCTAACATTCCAAGGTTTGAGTACTTATGGCAAGATTCGGAGAACTTTAAGCGCCCCACCAAGATGCCTGCGCCGACATATATCGAGCATTTGATGGGCTGGGTCCAAAGCAATATTGACAACGAAGCTGTATTCCCAAGCAGAATTGGTAATAACCCTTTTCCAACCCAACTTCCTACCCAAAATACACTACTCGTTACTGACCTTATCCAGGTGTTCCATTCCCCAAGTCCTTCCCCAGCATGATCCGTCAGGTGTTTAAACGCATGTACCGCGTTTACGCCCATATATACTGCCATCACTATCCCGTAATTCGTGAGCTTGGCCTCGAAGCCCATCTCAACACCAGCTTCAAGCACTATGTTCTCTTTATCGACGAGCATAATCTTGCTAGCGGCAAGGACTTCTGGGGTCCCCTGGGAGATCTCGTTGAAAGCATGTTGCGAAACGACTAGCTGTGTATTCGTGACTTTCATGAATGGTAAAGGAGCATAATGTGGCGTTGGGAGGGTACTGGAGTCTTATTTGCGGGTTTCCTTGGGACTTCTTTTATGAAGGGATAAAGGGACGAGGAGATTGGTGTCTTAGAATGTACCTATAAGCAGGCAAATGTAGAATTTATTATCAGCACACCCCCTTTGCCATCACTTGAAATGTGAAATTAGAGAGGATAGATAGCGTTGTCTCGAACTTTCCAAGGCTTGAGCTATGAGCTAGCAATTCTGAGGGTTTTACGCTCCCATTTCAGGAAGACGTTAATGATCGTATTCACAGTTGTTGATAGATCAGACTCTGAAGTAATAAATATGCATGCGTAGATTTAGAACAGTATATTGAAGGACCATAACCTCTTGGATGGAGACCTTCAGTTTAACATTGAAGGCAGGTTCATCTTGATGTAGTGAGGGGAGCCTTAGGATTAGAAGTTCTTGACAGACCAAGCAAGTTTGGAAAGTTGCATTGCACATGGAACATTCGCAAGAGGTAAACGGAGCTCACTATCCAGGTCTCACGAGATTACTTTACCCGAACCGCTCACGTCTCCAGGCGGTGATGGCAGAAGAAAAGAAGAGGCCATAGGTTTTTCAATGCTCTAATTTTCGTTTCATATACATATCAAGCCTTTCCTCCTCTCTAAGCTGCTCGCAGGCTGCTCATGCTTTCCCCAACCCCCTGAACATAGAAAAGTTGGTGTCTCCACAATAGTACTAATTTACAAGGCGTCGGTGAGGAGTTTGTTCATCTTCGCAAGCTTTGCCGAGACACTGAGGTCAATTGTTCGGTCTCCGATCTCAACAACAAGTCCACCGAGGATATCAGAGTTGACCTATGCGCCATTAGTCCAATGTTCTGCCAATTCCAATTCTAGCACCAACATCCATCTCCTGTATCGGAGATGTACGTAGGATATAAGACATACCTTATTAGTGACCTTCAGCTTCTTTCCCTGACCAACATACTCGCTCTTGCTAACAGCCGCCTCCAATCTTTGCAGTGTTTTCGAATCCAGTGCACTGGCACTTGTGACTGTCAACTCTACCTCTCCCTGCGCCGCACTCATCAACGCTCCAAACTTCTCGGCAACACCCTTTAACAGTGACAAGCGGTTGTAATCAGCCAAAGTGCTGAGGAAGTTCTTGATGGTCTCTGCGCCCTTGTCGTTGGCGGAAACACCGGTGTGCTTCTGAAGCTCGGCGATGATCTGGGCCTTGTCGGAGTTGGTGAGGGTAGGTGCTTGCATGATGGTAGCGAGTTTAGCATCTTTTGCGTAGATGTTGGCGAGGGCTGCCATTGAGCGGGCAACGGAGTCGAGGGATGAGCCCTTTACGGCTGCTGTGTACTGTTCATTCCATCTCATTAGCCTTTCCTATCTCTCACATCGCCTAAAGCGACCCAGCCATCCATCAATCAGAGGAGCGTAAACGTACCAGAGCACTGGCATAGGTGCCATCGAGGCCGTACAATGCAACAGGTGGCTTGGAGTCGGGTGCGGTAGGAGCAGCAGCGTACGACCGGATTTGCGAGCTGGCAATAACGCGTGGGGCAGCAATGCTGCGGGGAGCTGATGCCCGGGTGGCGCGGAGAATTGCTCGACTCGTGAACATGATTGTGGTGTTCAATTGACGTTTATAGAGGGGAGATGGGAGCTTGCGTCGTCGGATCTTGATGATTGAAAGAGGTCGTCGCTAAATCTCTGGTTTGGGTCACGTGGGCCGAAATGGCCCGAGACTTTGAGGTTTGCTTAGTAAGCTAACTTCATCTCCTTCATCTACAATCGAAGCGACTCAAAAGGAGGGCATTAAAAGTACGTATAAAGAAGATAAATTGCCAGAGGTTGGCTTCAAAAAAAGAAGGCACAAATCATAGATCTAGTAATATTGAATTCTATTGATTGACTGGCCAAATAAACATAACGCTGATCATCTTAATATCTATCTACTTTAGCTCCGTGTCTCTGTCTCTAGCTCTATTTACTGCCCATGATATGCTTTTATTCTTTTATTTGTAACGCCATGTCTCAAACCGATACAGCAAAAGCAGCTTAATCATGTTTCCCAATACTACCGCATGTCAAACATCTCATTGACCATCAAGCTGAGCCTCATACTCGTCGACGTTATCATCAATCAAGGATTGGTGACTACGGACTCTTGAGAGTTGCTCAGAGACGTAGTGTGCAGTGTGAGCATCAGCTTCCCGACGCTCTCGTTCTCTCTCGTCGGTGTCAGGCCCAACTGAATTCTGCCTTGAGAGAGCATCTTCATCATGGTCGCCAGTAGCGGAAAAATCAAAATCGCTCCGAGCACCAATGGACCGAGTAGTAGACGAGCGACGGATCTTTGGACGATTATCTCCCTTAGGCCGTCCACTATTACGCGTGAATATATCATCGAAATAGTGATTCATGCCTGTGCCTGGTGTACGTGGTGTTTGGGGTAGACGACAACTGATTCTTTTCCAAATGTTAGCAATGGGAACTATGAGTGCCTCCACGAAAACTTACCCAGTATCATGAATCATTCTCGCAATCAAACCCGTCCAACCGCATTGATGCGAAGCACCGAGACCTCGGCCGGAGTCGCCATCAAAGAACTCGTAGAACCACAGATTGTCTTTCCAATGGGGGTCGAAATCCAATCTGTCATCACCATCGTTGATCGCACGACGTCCATCATCCCCGCGTGCCATGAGATGCTGCAAGCGGTGCTGAATTTCCTCGGAAACATGGCCAAGATGCATGTAATCTCCGGACCCAGTTGGGCATTCGACCTTAAGCTCCGGCCCGTAAAACATATAGAACCTTTGGAGAGACTCAACGAGCAAGAAGTTGACGCAAAGCCAGATTGGTCCTCTCCAATTACTATTGCCTCCAAAAAGTCCACTGTCGGAATCTCCAGAAATATAGCTGACTTTGAATTCTTGTCCATTTACATCCATTGCCACGGGGTTCTTCTCGTGGAACTTTGACAAAGATCTGATTCCGTGATCGCTGAAAAACTCATCCTCATCTAACATGCGCTTCAAGATCTTCTCCAGGCGATCCTTACTGACAAGTGATAGCAGTATACGATCATGGTTTCCTCTCTTCTTGATACTAGCCATGTTACGTTCGGCAACATCTGACCGGTTTGCAATGAACCAATCAACACGCTTCTTGAATGCTGGTAACTTGTTAAGAAGCTCGGGTTCTAAAGTTAAAGTAGCGTATAATGGGATCAATCCTACAAGAGATCTAATTGGTAGCTGTTGTGTCCATGGACCTCCCCAGGATATTGCGTCATAATAGAAACCATCTTCCTCATTCCACAATGACTTCTCGTCCGTTGCTCCTGATTTGTATGTCATTGCATCACTAATCAGGATGAAGTGCTCAAAGAACTTGGACGCAATATCTTCGTAGATACGACGATGCTTCGCCAACTCTAGAGAAATGTTCAACATGCACAAGCAGTAAAATGCCATCCAACCAGTACTATCAGCCTGCTCAAGAACACCACCGGTAGGCAGAGGCTCTGAACGATTGAAGAGTCCAATGTTATCAAGTCCAAGGAAGCCACCCTCGAAAACATTCTTACCGTCGAAGTCCTTACGGTTTACCCACCATGTGAAGTTAAGGAGTAGCTTGTGGAACACACGTTCAAGAAAGTCTAGATCTTCGCGGCCGTATAGCTTTCGCTCGATTTTGAATGTTCGGAATGTAGCCCAAGCATGAACGGGAGGATTGACATCGCCAAAGTTCCACTCATATGCTGGAAGCTGTCCATTGGGATGCATATACCACTCCCTCGTAAATAGATCAATCTGCTTCTTGGCAAAATCTGGATCAATCATGGCCAACGGTATGCAATGGAACGCAGAGTCCCATGCTGCAAAGAAAGGATACTCCCAAGAATCTGGCATAGACAAGATGTCATCGAGATGCATATGTTTCCACTGTGAATTCCGTATAGCTTTCCGTTCTGGAGGAGGTGGGGGTTGGTTTGGGTCTCCATTCGCCCATTGATCCCAGATGAAGTGGTAAAACTGCTTGGTCCACATCATTCCTGCAAAAGCTTGACGTTGGATATTGCGTAGGTCCTCAGCCATTGGTAGTGGACTGATCCGGTAATAAAACTCGTCAGCTTCGTCCTTTCGCTTATCAATAATTTCATCAAATTCCTCTTCATCCAGATATGTCTCGTATTTCTTAGAGATCTTGAATCTAACCACAGCACATTCTCCTGGGGCGACACCACCACCCTCATTGAAGGCAAACCAAGCTGCGGACTTTGTGCCGGTATTTTTAGGGTTGATGGCGTCCTTCTCGTTGTCCACAATGTAGCGATGGAAAGCATCCTTGACGTATGGCTGCTCATTTTTCCCATCATAAAGCGCTTTGAAATTGGTATCGTTCTCCGTAAACATGAGCTCTGGTTGGACATCTTGACCACTAGGTCCAACACCGGGTGAAGGAGAAAGTTGGAAATAGCGGTCTCCCAGCTTATGGTGCTTGCTGTGGGCAGTAGTTTCTCCTAATTTAGAAATGGAAGGTTTCTTGTCCAAAGACTCATGGCCCCATGCCCAAGTATTCCTGAACCACACATGAGGTATGATATGAAGAGGGGCTGGGTTAGGTCCACGGTTCCATGCCGTGACACGAAAGAGGAGCTCGTCAGGATCGTCAGCTTCTTTGGCTGTCTCGATGACTATGTCCCAGTATTTATCATCATCAAATGCTCCGGTGTCAAGAATCTGGTATTCACGATCCTCTTTGCCTCGCTTGGCATTCTCTGCGATGAGGTCTTCATAGGGAAATTTCGCTTGAGGATATTTGTATAGAAGTTTCATGTACGAATGCTTCATAGCAAGTTAGTTGGGAAAAGCAGATTATTGTGACGATCATAGACTAACCGTTGGGGTATTATCAAGATGAAAATGTGCCTCCTTAATACTCTCTCCATGATTACCTTGTGGGTTGGATAGACCGAAGAGACGCTCCTTGAGGAAATCACTATCTCGAAATTAGCTACCAAACGACTGGTGTGCCTCTCGGGGATTGACTGACTCTTCTCCATTCCAAAAAGCAAAAGCAATGTTTTGCAGACCATGCGTGTCCGAGACACCGGCAATACCGTCCTCTCCCCATCTGAAAGTTCTAGATCTCGCATGTTCGTGGGGGAAATCTGGGGAGAAATATTAGCACAAGCACCCCCACCACCGGAGCTCAGATCAGGAACGTACGGCTCCAAGCATCTCCATCACCACTGTAATCCTCACGAACTAGAAGGCATTAGCTGCAGCACCACAGATCGCGCATTGAAATGTGCCACGATTCGTGAAGCATCGAAAAAGACAGACCTGTTGCCCATTGTCGCTCTGCAACGTATGGACCCCACTTCTTCCAGTACTTGGTCTTTTCGCGGTCCTCCTTGAGACGCTTCTCTTCCTCGGAGAGATACTCGTGGGAGCTATCAATCTTCACCATGGCAGCGGCAATAACCAAGTTTAATGGGCCTGCGTATGGGTGAGTTGTTGCTAAATGTTGCGGTAGAGGTGGAGGTTCTCGATGGTACGAAACAGAGTATGGAGTATGTCAAAAGCTCGGTCGGGTATGGTGGGAGATCGGGTAGCACCAACGAAAAGTGGCAGCTGTGGTACGCCGAGATAACAAAGCAGTCTCAGCACCGGGGGCGTCTTTAGGGCAATGGCTAACGGGGCAGTAGGGGGTGAATTTCAAAGAAGAGCGAGTCAGACAGATGTCCAGCTGCAAAATGCCTCAAGGATTTCCACGTCTTACGGTCTAATCAAAAAAGTCTAACTACCCTGGAGCAGCGGCGGTGAGGGGCGGTGCTTTGCTGATTGCGGCACTGGGCATCATTGACACCACGGGAACGCAATCCTCCATTGACACGGTGGTAATGGCAGACTGTACCGTACCACCCCGACCGGTTCAGATCTGTTCTTATCTCCTGAGTTTTGACTATATTTTCCTGTTTTTGCCGAATGAATTGGATGGGGGGGGGCATGTTGTGTTGTGTTTACTCGGTAATCTGTTGATCTCGACTAAAGCTGACGTAGTGTATAAACACCATACAGGACGGTGCAACAGTAAGGTACAGGACTAGGGAGATAGCTTCTGCTAGCCTGCATGTTTCTCTGGTGGATATAGAGGTCCTTGGTTAGTGGTTGCTTTTGGGGACCTCAAGCCCTAAGGCGGTAAGTGAAGCTTTTGGATGGTTCGGTATGTCACAGTGCAGCATGTCAACATGGCATTCACTATACATTTGCATTTTTTTAGCCTTGAAACGGCCGGGGATCCAGGCACGTTCAGGGGTCAGTTGGCATTAAGCGAAATGTCAGCAAATACTCCGAGAGTTGGTTGAGGACATCGCCACTTCAGCCGCTTCTATTGACGTACATCATATTGTCCTGAGGTAGCTTCCTGCATTTTAACTATACTGCTATTCTAGTCTAGTCTGTAGTTCACTGCTTATTGCCCTCCGAATCATCATAGTGTTTATGTCTTTTCACCTATTCATCAAATGCACTAACTATATGTCTGTTGAAGCCTTGATGCTGGTCATCTTCCTCCAACCCTTGGAGGCTTAAAGATACCTCCAAGCCATTTATTCATTAGATATCCCTCAATCTAACGGCATCACAAGCTCAACAGTTTCACTTGATGCCGTTGGTTTTATTGGTCGTAATGAACCGCACTATATATAGTATAATATTGTGGTAGAAGCAACATATAATTAAGCTTGGCCATAGTTTCTGATGTTCATGATAAGCTAGGACAAGCTTTATCGCTATTCCCCATTAATTACGTGAACAACTATTCGCGAGCGTCGTTTCTCCGTCAGGGATCGTGAATAGAATTCAAGAAATCCCATACTCTTTCTCAATCACAGATTCTCACGCTCCTTGGTTCATGTGTAATCACAAAATCTTAAAAATACGAAAGAAGAGTCTATAGCGATATGTAGAAAGACAAGTACCAAAATAGACCTGCTGCAAGAAGATGATATGGTAGAGGTGGTTAATTTGATATTTAGCAACTTGGTATGTATTCTAAATAATGGGTATAAGATGCTCCCCACGCATCCCCTAGACTCCTCGCTGATGCAAACCAAACTCCGATCGATAATAGATGCAATGTAACTCCGACGCAACCCGTGCCCGAATAAACTCCAAAAATGACAGACAGACATGTTAACCAGCATATAGACATATAGACACATGAGCGAATCCTGCTCCGCGTTCTCCTTTGAGCTTTGGTGGATGCTCGATTCCTTGAGATGGATAGTTGATTTAAGCGGATTGGTAGACGGCGACGTACTGAACCTCCATACCAGCGGCGGCTCCTTGAACGGTATCATCTACGGTATTACCTGGCCAGTTTCCACCCATGGCGACGTTCAAAATCACATAAAACTTCTTCTGCAGAGCATCCCAAGACTCCTTGAAGTTGTCCTTGGAGATCTGATGGTACTGCTTTCCATTAAGATACCACGTAATACTATCCTCGGAAACTGTGTGAGCATAGACGTTCCAGTTTGAGCGGTCGAGTGGGGTTTGCTGTCCATTTCCTTTAAAGGTGCCAGCCGCGACATTATCCTCGCACTCCATTCCGCAGTGTGCGGTACCGTGTAGGTTGCCATCGCCATTGATGTTCTCCATGGTATCGATTTCACCGCAACCTGGCCAAGCAGTTCCATGTCTCATTGATTCTCCAAGAGTCCAGAATGCTGGCCAGACACCTTGCATATTTCCGCCATCGCCTTGCTTTCCAAGTCTGATTTTGGCAGCATATGTGACTGAACCGCCCTGAGGAGGCGCCCATGCAGAGAGTGTTTCAAGACGGCATGATGTCCATTGGCCATTAGTCTTCTTGGGGAGAATCTTGAGACTTCCGCCGGAAACGTGGCAATCGGCTTCGCCATAGAGTTGTTGCTCATTGTTCTGAGCCTTGCCTTCCGCAAACTTCCACTTGCTCGTGTCCACTGAGTTACTGCTGAAATCATCGGACCAGACAATCTTCATGCCCTGCATTGGCTCTATTCCACCCGTTGTCGTCTCTTCAGGAACTGCGGCTGAGTAGACATTGGAAATGAGGGCTGCACTAAGAAGAGCTGTGTAACGCATATTGAAAGTAAAAATAATTGAGATACGTAATATGCAAGTTGAAAACTGTATGATGAGTGAAGTATTGATAGATTACTATAGTCGAGAAAGAGAGGATGGTTTCAGAATGGAAGGAAAGATGGTGGTGGAGAAGTACACGATATTGAGGAAACCTTCGAGCATATATACTAGTGGTATCGTAAATCTGGACAATACAAATCCATTTGTAGGAGTACCAAGGCAACAATGACTCTTAGCGCTCCAAGCTGTACGAACAGAGATGACCAGCTGCTGAATCCAGTAGGCATTGCGCGTAATTAGCAATGAGAAGCGGATTGTAATGACTTAGGAACAAGAGCTCCCATCCATGAGCTAGTGGTACTCAAGTGTAGGAGGCTTCTTGACTTACGAAGGCACTGGGACTTTGACAATTCCTTCGTCTCTACTTGTTGTAGACAAAGCCAAGCTTGTCCAATAAGACTAGCTATACGCAACAAATCCATGAGCTAGCAATCGTATCCCTTACCGAGCTGTATAGAGTATGGCTAAGGTACTAGCTCAAGGATAAGCATCATCCCTAGTCCCCGAAAATACACTTTAATGAAATTGCGTAATACATATTTCGTGCTCCTAAATCATTTCCTCGACTTACTCCTGAATTGGGGCTGAAGTCTTAAGCGACATCCATCTCGGCTCGCTTAGCCAGCATTCAGCCTCAATCGACGAATAGGAGGTGAGTACACTCATTTTGAGGCTTAAAGGAATGTGTAGCAATGATGTAGTTATCTTACTAATAGAGTGCCGTTACTGGCCCTTTCAGGATCCTGGGAAAACCATCGCAACTCCCATGATCAGTAAGCTTGGTGGTGTTTAAAGGTCCTAAGCTTTCTCAATCCTTGATTGGGCGGGGAATATCGCCCCCAAAACCCGACAAAGTACTTGCATCCTAGCGAGAAGGAAGTATATATTCCTCTTCAAATCCCTTCCATCCGTCGTCTGATGTTGGCAGGCAGCAAAGCATTTCGTCTGGTGTGTCGTTTTCCTTTTGGGCATCATCGGCGACTCCTACCAGTGCTATTTTGAGTCTGAAGATTGAACTTCTGATGATTTTCAAGTTAGTCAGATAGTGAAAGCGACATCAATAATGATGGAGGATGATGGAGGAATTTCAGTGGGGCGGGTAGGCTCCGTAAGAATTCACAACAACATGGTCAGAACGAGAATGCACTGTTTCCCAAAATCAATCCCAGTCTCATACGTGATCATAAATGCTGAGGACGAGTGGAACTCGATGAGATCATTTTATCCATGCCAGGGCAAGAAAAGTGTGGACAAAACAATGTTAAAACAAGAACTTAAAATCTCACGACGAGTAGTAAAGAATGGAGCTGAAGAGAACTCCTCATAATCGCTATCCACCTCATTTGCTATGGCTAAGCGAGTTCAGTGAAACAATTGCTGTAGACTGTTTCTGAAGATCTATGTTTTGCTTCTCTTCTACTCACACTAGAATATAATTCAACTGCAGGATAAATGAACCGGCTTCCCTAAAGGTAGTTTCTTATTTTCTTTGATGTACAAGGTGTTCTTCACCTTTAGTCAACGAATATCATTGCTGCTCGATATTAGAAATTGCTCATATAGCAATAATAATGGGGATATGCTCATCTTGTGGACCTATTGCTTCGGGATGACGTTCTTCAGCTACAATGAACGTTTAGATTAGTGTGCTGTGAAATTGAGCTGACCTATGCATTGCGATCATCAACAAATTGTCTCATCCGAAAGACATATCACTTTGTAGACATGATGAAAATAGCGCCAATTGATGTGTCGTCCTCTACCTTGGATTGAGGTACATACCCGCCGAGAACTCATCTATTTCAGCATCATTATTAAACGATGTCTCTTGAAATCGGCGCGAGATCCTTTCATTGGGTTTATTGAGGCTTTGAGTAATGTATAAGTTGCCATTTTAGTTATAAGGGAGGAAAGATAATGTTGCTATTCTCATTAGGCCATCAAGCCATTATCACTCATTTTCTTTTCTAGTCACAGGTAGTATTGGGTATCGCCGTATAACATCCTCATTTTAGAGAATCCTTCCTATTACTTAAATGTTTTTTTTTCAAAGATTCTGAGCAGACTGCTTCCATAGTATTGCCTAAAGGTAACTAAGTATCTCAGAGATTCGCTAAATCTACGTAAGAACAACATCAAGGAGATAAACAAAATGAAGTTTGAACTTCAAACCATGGCTGCAATACCTTGAAAAACTATAGTTTCTTCCTCCAAACCAGACCAGAGCTCATAATAATTATCGTCTAAGATATTCTAGCCTCTGTAGTAAATCATATTGGAGCACGTGAATGATGCACAGACCAGCTCTTTACGCGGGAAGACGCGACTTTCTCTCTCACATCAACGCGTCAACCGCTCGAAAGTTTAAAGAGACATAGAACCTCCGAACACAATCGTAGTCTTTGTCAGGTACACCATGGCTCTCCTTGTTGATAAGCACCGTCCCCGATCACTGGATCAATTAACCTACCACACCGACCTGTCTGCCCGTCTACGATCTCTGGTACCATTCCCCAATCCTCATCCCGAACCGCATTGACAAGACCCTTCACAGGCACAAAGCGGCGATTTCCCCCATCTCCTCGTCTACGGGCCCTCCGGTGCTGGCAAGAAAACCCGCATCGTCGCCACCCTCAAAGAACTCTACGGCCCCGGTGTCGAAAAGATCAAAATCGACTCCCGCGTCTTCCAGACGACCTCTAACCGCAAACTCGAATTCAATATCGTAGCATCTGTTTACCATCTTGAAATTACGCCTTCGGATGTCGGGAACTACGATCGTGTGGTTGTACAGGACTTGCTGAAGGAGGTAGCTCAGACGCAGCAGGTTGATCAGAGCGCGAAGCAGAAGTTCAAGGTGGTGGTAATCAATGAGGCGGATCATTTAACGAGGGATGCGCAGGCGGCTTTGAGGAGAACGATGGAAAAATACAGCCCCAATTTGAGACTGATATTACTGGCAAATAGCACGGCGAATATTATTGCGCCGATAAGAAGTCGGACGTTACTAGTAAGGGTCGCGGCGCCGTCGGAGGTAGAGATTTGTGATGTGCTGAGACGGAGTGGGAAGAAGGAGGGGTGGCCGCTTGCAGAAAGGCTGAATGAGAGAATCGCAAAAGAGAGCGGGAGGAATTTGAGAAGGGCGTTGTTGATGTTTGAGGCGGTGCACGCACAAAAGTATGATTTCCCCCATTCCTCACTACTAAATGTCGAGGATGAGATGATGAATTACTAAAACCTGCACAGCGAGAAAGTCTCGGACGATACGCCAATACCACCACCAGATTGGGAGGCACTGATCAGCGTAGTAGCAGGCGAGATCATGGCAGACCATTCGCCAGCCTGTATCCTCAAAGTCCGCGCAAAACTCTACGATCTCCTCACGCATTGCATACCTCCCACCACCATTCTCAAAACCCTTACCTTCAAGCTGATTCCTATGGTTGATGATCGGTTGAAGGCAGATGTCATAAAGTGGTCAGCGTTCTATGAGCACCGGATCCGGATGGGCACGAAACATATCTTCCACTTGGAGGCGTTCGTGTGCAAATTCATGCGGATTCTAGAGGAATACCTTATGGAGATGGACTTCTGATCAGCTAGCCACAGGATCTTGCATTGTTGGGGCGTTTGGAGGGGAATATTTAGGCGTATGGCTCTCACTGTGACAGAATATAATGCTTATGAAGTATTTTGTATTATATGTGCTTTGTGACGTGCAAGCAGTGGCCCTTTAGTATTGGAACTTTGATGCATAGATATATATGTATGTGGCTTTACCTACCACCTGTTGACTTTAGCGTTTTTATTTCAGAGACTGTCATAAAGCGGGAAAGAGATTGATCACCTCAGTCATAGGTGAGGCTAATCGAGGCATCCTCATGGTCTTTCTCCTCCCTCGATCTTTTCAACACCCTAATGGGACCCTTCGGAGCTCCTACCACCGATGGAGCATTAAATATCCCAAACTGCACCGTCCAGCCCTCCCTCTTCATCTTCTCCCATTCCTTGGCCAACGCAAGACGCACAAGCTCCCCGGCTGCATTTGCATCTTCTTTACTGTCATGACCTTCCATTTTGCCGTCAACCACTACCTGGATCTGTTTGTTGAGATGGGTTTGCATAAGTGCCTTTAGCCCGTTACGGTATGGAAGTCCCAGCCTATGGGGGTAGAGGAGGGCGGTGTCGATGATTGTTGGGTGAATCATGCGGATGGCATTGAGATCGTTTTCGAGGCCGTGGCCAATAAGGGGTGTCAGAGGTGTGAGATTGGAGAACAGGAGAGCCCTTGCGGCTGCTGGTGACTCTACTATACGCAAAAGCCGTTTGGAGTCTGTCTCGGAAGTAGAGGAGTCAACAAGGTCGGATGACTTCCATGGAAGTGCATCTGCGATGTCTTTGGGCCATACTCCTGAGTATCGTGAGTTTAAGTCAAGTATTTCCCCAAATGGTCGAACTAGGACATCGAACAAAATATCACCGCTGGGCCAAGAGGTCGCGGTTAGTCGGATAAGCTCCAATCCATATACAGTGTACCCCATTTCTCCATCAATGCAAACTGGTCGGTCAGATCTTTTCTCTTTGTTGGTTGGGGTTTTCTCAAAATTCAAAAGAGCAGCCATTCTCTTGACTGCCGAAACTTTGAAAACATGATTATCTGAAGTGGTGCAGCCCGAAGAATCACTGATGGACTCTCCGCAGCAACGAAATCTTTTCTCGCGCTTTGCATTAGGATCAGTATGTGAACGTTCTTGCCAATATGGTTTACCGAAATGATATGTGCACCTTCCTCCAGAGGCCAGAGCACCATCTTCTTCACGACGACCAGGGAACACCTGAAATCGCGTCTTGCATCGATCACAATTTTCCCATCCTTGGGCAGCTTCCAAGCCTTGTTTGGCTTGTGCGACCTCTTCAACTGAAGGAATGGCAGTCACGTAGCCATGTCCGGAGAGGGATTCGACAGGAGTATGGAGCTTGTGGAGCAGGTTAAGCTCTTCATCAGGAGTCAATCCTGTTTCTATCGTGACCGGAATACCCTTTGCCTTAGATTCCTTTTCTAACACGGCAGTTGCTTGTGCCCTTTTTTCGGCAATTTCCTTTGCTCTTTCATCCTTCCATGCGGGAACAGCCATCTTTTTGTACGACTGAATCTTGTTCTTCACCACATTCCCGTAAATACTTGGAGTAGAAGTTGCATTTTCTTCGATATCGAGAGCTTTTGCAATAAGTTCCTGGTCTGACAAGACCAGCTTCTCTTCCTCATCATTTGCGTCCTTGGCAAGTTCAGAATTGAGTCTGACGAACTCGTTATGTAGAAGCTTCAATAGTCGAAATCTTATGTCGTGAGTTGCTGGGGCTATTCAAGTAGTTAGTATTGTGTAACCGAGAGGAAAATAAGATGCTGGCAATTGGAGTGGCTCAAAAATATGTGACATAACATAGTTTCATCTAACTTAGCTACTGACACACAGGACGAAAAAACTTACACTTTGTCTTCAACGCACGAGGATTCAAGCCTTCCTTCTTTGGCTGCTGTACGATTTGTGGTCTTGAATTGGAGGTATCATTTTCTGTAGATTGTTTTGCAACCGGTACAGCACTTCCGTTAAGAGCTTTCCGCCGAAGTGGAGGAGGCGAAACAGGCTCACCCACAAATGTTCTCTCTTTTGTTACCAAGGAAGACTTCGTCAGAGTATTGGGTTTCCTAGTTACTACCGATCTTTCTGGCTCCAAGGGGCGTTTAGGAGGGTTTACCTCTTTACATTCCTCTTCTGGAATGAACTTCTCCTTTTGAGGCTGTTTGGTTTCTACAGCCACTGGAGCAGAAGCAAGCTCCGCTGGCTTCGGATGAGAGAACATACATCCTGGTAGGAGACAATTCTCCTGATATGGGCAGACGACATCCGAAAAGAGGCCTTTAGAGGTGAACATCCTGCAGTTGTCGTGTCTCCAATCCTTGGCTTTTGGTAGGCTAGAAATGAAGGTAGGGAGATGTTTCAGGTAAGCATGATCTCTCTTTGAGTTGAAATTCGACACCGGTTGAATATTGACGATTGGTGACTTCTCGGGTGATAAGGACGAGTATGGTATAAAAGAGACGTTATTTTTCAAAAATGGCTCTTTGACTTTTTTTAGAAACAAAGCATGGAAAAAAGATTGAATGAGGCTCAAATTAGAAGGCATTCATCACATCTGATTCATTGGGAGAAGCTAGGATCAAGCCCAACATATATCACCACTATTGATTTGTGTTAGAAATCGCGCCCAGCTCAAAACCAACTACCACTTAGTGTCCTCCCGCATTCATTCACTGCCAGATTCTCAAATTGAGCGGAAGGAGAATAAGTTGAATCTTTTTGGAGATCAGAAATACATACCTCTAGACCAGCAAAAGCACCGATGAATAAACGAGCCTAGCCCTGCTATTAGCCCAATAAATGGATCAGATTCTAAGAGATAGATAGATGTTGGAGTTTCGCTGGACTAGGGAGTTTCACGCAGCCAAGATTATTTTGTATCTAAAATGGCCTGGTACAGTTTGATGCCTTATTTTCAAGGCCTGATTAATGAATGGTATGTATGTGGTAGGTAACCATCTGGTCCAAGTTCTTGCCTGGCTCCCATATTTCCCAGTCCCATACTCAGTATTTGGGCGGATATGTCAAAAATGAGTCTGTATCTGGGGAGCGCTCAGTTCGATTAGATACAAGATATGGAAAGGTTATGTAGAAGTTCCAGAGATTCACAGGATCGTGCGGGCGCTCCCGTTGCTGTTACGGGACCCTTTTACCTCTGTTACTGTTTGTTGCCCCTCCGTTATCTGAGTCCCTCATGTCCCAATGTCCCTTATCTACTCTAGCCCCATCCGTCTCCCCTACCTGCTCAACAACCTCCACGCACATTTCTTCTAAACCAAATTTCTATCGATGTACGCGTTGAGGCTATTCACACCACCTCCCAACTGCACGTAGAGTTTAAACCACCTTCCCACTGCATGGTTACGTCGTGCATACTCGCCTACAGCGTACACACACCTTCAGCCTTACCTTACCTTAGCACCCTTGAAACCAGCCTGTCACAGTCCACAGAAACACTGTAGGAGTCCGACTCCGAAGGCCCCGACAACTTCTAGGTTTCTCGCCTCCTCGGAGTTTAGTGGTCAAGTTGTGTCCGAAAGACACTTCTTGATCACCTACAAACCTCTACCGGCGCGTTGCTCCCATTCTCCTTCTCCTCCTTGGACCGGGCCTTCTTCTCAAACGAAGATATGGATTTCACCGGTCAAAACCGAGATGTGCGTACTTATTGCTTCTCTCCACCTCCATTCCCAGGTTCGACCACAGCGACGTCATTGAACAGCATTGGAGAACACTCTGCTAACTCTTGTCGCAACCTGCAGGCACAACATTTGTGTATTCTCGTCCATGGGTATGTCATCCTTTATTAATATAGGATAAATCGCATACTAACGTCAACAGTTTATGGGGTAACCCGAACCACCTGCGAGTTGTGGCGAATACCTTAAGGGAGAAGCACCCCGAGGAGAATTTACACATCCTGGTAGCAAAACGAAACAGCGGCAGTTTTACATATGATGGAATTGAATTGGGAGGAGAACGAGTCTGCCAGGAAGTCGAAGAGGAAATAGAGAAACTGGCGAAGGCGGGGCAAGATATCAAGCGGTTATCTTTTGTGGGGTATTCTCTCGGAGGCCTTGTTGCTCGTTATGCTGTTGGATTGCTTGAAAGTAAAGGCTTCTTTGAAAAGATCAAGCCAGTGGTATGTCTGCCTTATTCAAAAACCCCTGGAGAGTACTAATAGTCAACAGAATTTTACGGTATGTAACCACTGATCAATATACTCGAAGTTTAGTTTTGGCTGGCTATAACACGGTATTTTGACGAAGCCAGGAATGAGCAACGCTAATGAATGATTTTTAGACCTTTGCCTCCCCCCATTTAGGTGTACGGACACCTTTAAGAGGATGGCACAATCACATATGGAATGTTCTAGGAGCGCGAACCTTATCAGCATCTGGACGTCAACTTTTCACCATTGACAGGTTCAGAGACACTGGGAGGCCATTGTTAGAAATACTGGCCGATCCAGAATCTATCTTTATCAAGGGACTTGCCAAGTTCGAGCGGCGGACTCTATATGCGAATATTGTATGTCTTCAAACTTTGCAAGGGGACACAGGCGGGGTGTTGGAATCATATTGAAGACTGTAACTGACTGATTTCTCTCAGATAAATGACCGGTCGGCGGTTTATTACACAACTGGGATATCTCGAATCGATCCATTTACAGAACCCGACAAAGTTAAGATCACCTATGTCAAAGGTTACGAGGATGTCGTTATCGACCCATCTGCACCAGTAGCTCCTAGCGATCCGGAAGAATCAGAGTCCACATTTTATGGAAGATTCGTCAAAAATAGCCAAACAACCATTGGCCGCTTACCTTTCCTCTTCGCCGTGGTTCTACTTATTCCGATTGGTGTAGTAGCATTTCTTATTAATTCTGGCGTGCAATCTCTTAGAAGCAACAGAAGAATCCGTTTATATGAGCGAGGTCTTACTGGCATTCAACCTTCCCATTACCGAGTACCGCTTCTTATCACTGGAATGAGAGAAGCCGTCGAGGATGTTTATGAAAATCTGAACAGTGCTCAAAGCCACGAATACCTAGTAGCCGGTACTGAAGAAGACGCCGCACATGAAGAACCTCCAAGCTCACCACGAATCGAGCGAACCGCATCTTGGAAAGACAATCGACTCGATAGGAACGCTCCTGAAAAGACCACTGTAATTGAGTCACGGAAACATGATGTACCAACTCTCGCTCTTGCCCCATACCAGTTCCGCATGATACAAGCTCTTGACAATGTAGGGTGGCGCAAATATCCTGTCTATATTCACAAGGCTAGACACAGCCATGCAGCGATCATTCAGCGAATCGAGAAACCGAGTCTAGATGAAGGGAAAATTGTACTGGCACATTGGTTGAACGAGGAGTTTATTCTTTGATGGTCGTTGCCCGGCTACATAAATGACATTGATATAGTTAGAAGTTTCTCTTGGGTTGGGTTAGCGGCTCTGGTTTGACGTTGCTTTTTACTTTTAGCCTAGATGTCAGTCCTGCCAGATCTGAGCGTGGCGTTTACAGAAGCGGTTCCTGAACCTGTAGAACAGCATAGCGACAATAATATACCACTGTAATCCGAATTGATCCTTGATATTTAAC